>Ga0316224_1001723_pt1 | contig 22652 bp, 35 predicted proteins | sample TBH18013metaG_FD_206254 | JGI IMG/M metagenome (GOLD analysis project Ga0316224, IMG submission 206254) | Freshwater microbial communities from Trout Bog Lake, Wisconsin, USA - TBH18013 | ecosystem: Environmental > Aquatic > Freshwater > Lake > Hypolimnion/Profundal zone | place: USA: Wisconsin... | reverse complement strand
AAGCTCGCATCGGAACGCAAACAAACGTACATTCCAGAAGGATTCAAAGAAGAAGTCAATCCCTGTTCGAAGAAAGCTCCGTTTGAGTCGTCAAAAAATCCAACTCTTGTGTAATTACCTGCTACAGGTCCGCCAAAATTGGCGTTTGCGGCCATGTACATTGTCTTACCAGGTTGGTATCTGTGGTAAGGTCTAGATTGACGAATAGCTATATCGTTAGAACCAGTACCAACTTGCATTACAACTCCGCCTAAACTAGGAACTTGTTGAATAGATGCAGATCCGTAAGTCAAACCTTCCCAACGTAAAGGTTGAGGACCGTATTCAAAATCAGCTTCGTATACATTTTGATGTATTGTTACTTTTTGACGACCGAAGTTGTCTGATGTTTTTTCTGAGGGTTGAGTGTGAATTGCGTATCCACCGTCTGAGGGTTGCGTGCCGCTGAACCCATAGTTAGGGTTGGATATGTTAAATTGCGCCATGAAAATTATGATTTCTAATAAATATGATCAATCTATGCAGATATTAGGCGTAAGATTCAGAGATCTGAGACGATTTTATGTGTTCCGTTATTTCTCCTTCTGGATTGTATATTTTGATCTCGTGGGTTCCGTGATTCTTTTGAAATTCTTCAACTAACTTCCAAGGGTAGCCGTTTTCCGGAAATTCAATGACTTTAGTGTGTAATTCTCCATTTTCCCAATGAGATAAATGTAATTTGTGATGTGACATATTTTTATTTTTTAAAGTATTTAACCCATATTCTTCTGGTCTTATTTGTGTAGGACTTTAAGAACCATTGGTTAAAAAATAGATTCAGTTTATAAATATTGTAACTTCTTAATAAAGCTTTGTAGATCTTATCCACTTCCACTGGATTAGCACAAAATGCGTGGTCCATCCAAGGAATTTCTTTGGATCCCACCAAAGGAACTCCTTGACTTATTAGATCTGCCCCAACGATGTTGAAAGTTTCAGAGAAAGAGCACTGCATTCCAAGGTCCATATCAGCGCATGTTTTTAAGAAGTCCTCCCTTGGTTGCCATTGGTGATTGATTAGTCTGTGACCTGTTGGGTACAACTGCGTAAAGAATGCTTTTAGGTTATGTAAGATTGGTTCGCCCTTCATTTCTATTCTGGCAGAATTTACGTGAAAGTTTATCTTCTTTCCTATCTTGTCCCCAAATTTTACTGCTGCAATTGCCTGCAACATGTGATTCTTCAAAGGTCTAACTGCACCGAAACAACCAATGTTTATCGTGTCCTTTGTTTTGTCCAATATTTTTTTCTTGTAATTCTGTGGATAGAAATTTGGCAAGTAGATTATCTTGTCATTAACTTGTTTGTCAGAAATGTCTAATGCTCTTTTAACGTATAGTCTAACTTCATTTAGTGCTCTCGGTGCGTTAGCCGCAACCTTAACATTTTTAAACCTGGCGTATTCAGCTATCCAATCAAAAGCTATGCCTTCGTTGGCCAAAAATGGAGTTTCGCTGTGTAGTCTTACTATCCACTTAACGTTAGGGTGCAATTGACACAGAACACTGAATTTTGTTGGCACTACCCAAAGTGCTTCTATGATTACGTGAGTGGGTTTGAATTTTGTGACTTCCCTATCTATGTCGTTATTGTCTGCTACTACTACTAATTTCGATGCGAACTTTGCTTTTTGAAGCATTTCGTACATGAAGCTTGCGGAATTATAAAGACCTGTACTGAGGCCTACGTGCGAGTCGACTACTGCGTTATAGTCTTCCTTTCTCTTTAAGATGAAAAGGATCCTATTTTTTGGCATAAACTTAGTTTCTAGAAGTTTTAGGGATTGTTGTGCAATTATAAATATACGACTGTGTAGTAGGCAATATTATTTTATTCCTTAGTAATCAAAATTTAACTAAAGAATCCGCAGCGTAAGTCATAATGGGAGAATTTCCCTTGTGCCTTACTTTGTATCCCATGCCCGTTACCACTCCGACTGCGCTAGCTAAAGCAAGGTTAGATTTATATTTAGGGTCAGGATTTAGGTCTATGTCGATCCACTTAGCTGTGATGCCTATTTCGTTTTTTAAAGACTCTGCGACTTCAACAGAGAACCAAACTTCGTTTAGCAATCTATTGATATTTTCTCTTTCCCTTGGAGTTTTGAATCTTGAATAGATAACGTGAGCGCCCTTTCCAGGCCTGTACATACCAATAACTACGGCGTATATAGTTTCCCTCTTTCTATTTTGGGAATCGCAACCAACAAGAATCTCCGTATCGGGATTTTTATCCACGTAAGAATTAACATAGTCTATAAGATCAACCTTACTGTTACTCGCTAGAGTCTTGTATACTTTTTCCATAGCTTTGATTGTTTATTAATAATTATTTCCGTACCCCCGATCAGACTTGAACTGATACGCCCGTTGCGGAGCACAACATTTTAAGTGTTGCGTGTCTACCATTCCACCACGAGGGCATTATTTATGTACCCCGAGAGAGACTCGAACTCTCATTGCCATTACAGCTCCTGAGCCTAAATCAGGTGGATATGCCAATTCTCCTACCGGGGTGTTACGCTATTTTTTGAATAGCCTATTGTACCAAATTATTGATGCGTCAACGATCATTAGGAAAGGTGCCAAAAAAACTACCATCATCATGTCAGTAGCGGGTGATATACCCAATCCACCGCCTAAATCGTTTTTCTTCCACGTCTTTGACAATCTCCAAACGCAATACCCTACGCTAATAAAATAAAATAATAATACATACATAACTGTTAATTTTTGTTTCGTAGTCTCGAGCAGATTCGAACTGCTATAAACTGCTTAGAAGGCAGTGGTCCTAATCCATTGAACGACGAGACCAATTAATGAGCAGTAGAAAGGAATCGAACCTTCATCTCCAACTTGGAAGGATGGAGTAATAGCCATTATACGACTACTGCATTTGAGCCAGAGACAAGAATCGAACTTGCGACATCCACATTACAAATGTGGCGCTCTACCTGCTGAGCTACTCGTGCATAATTAAAAAAGTTCACGGTAGCGCTACCAAGACTCGAACTTGGAATTAGACCTTATGAGAGTCCCGTGATGGCCGTTTCACTATAGCGCCATGTGGTGGTTTATTTTTCGGTAGCATGTTAAGTATCTAGCTGCAGGCCTTAACACCCCTTTCTCTTACCACCAAGTGAGAAACATCTTTAAAAAGTTAAACACTGTTGGGATACCCGTCTCGTCCCAATCTTAACGGCTTAATAATAGTTTTACGATGCATCGGCCGAGGGTGCTACTGCTTTAATCCTCATTCGGTTTGTCGACAACCATCCTGAGAGCCAGTCAGTGTTTTGTTGCGGGGGGTGGATTCGAACCACCGACCTTTAGGTTATGAGCCTAATAAGCTACCGCTGCTCTACCCCACAATATAATAATTTTAACCAAGAAAACGAGGAGCCTGTGTTTGTTGTATCACAAATTTTGAGTTTGTTGCATTTACCATTTTGCTAATTCCCCAGTTGAGGAATATTGGATTCGAACTGATGACCTAATCATTACAAATGACTTGCTCTGGCCAACTGAGCTAATCGGGCATTTTCGATATAAAGTAGTCACGGCCACCTCTTATCCTTTATATCTAATCATACACTAACAGCGAAATGTGGCTCGACTGATTGTGATGTATGATATTGTACTCCCGCACGGATTCGAACCGAAATTACCTCCGTGAAAGGGAGGTGACCTAACCGTTAGTCGACAGGAGCATTAATGATATAGAATAAATGTAATCATTAAACGACTACTTTTACAATATATCTTTTTTGTGTGACAGCGGGACTCGAACCCTGACTAACTGAACCACAATCAGTCGTGCTAACCATTACACCACAGTCACCATCTGCGGAAGAGGTGAGATTCGAACTCACGATACAGTTTCCCGTATGCTAGTTTTCAAGACTAGTCTCGTCAACCACTTGAGTACTCTTCCGAATAGATTAAACATTGCTATCAGGGTTTAAGGAACTCCCGAAATAATATCTTAACATTCCCTACTGATTTTACAGTATCTTAGTTTAATCTTTGTTACCCAACAGGGACTCGAACCCCAACTAAGTGAACCAAAATCACTTGTGCTAACCATTACACCATTGGGCAATAAAAAAGAAAGGAGAAGATGGTTGCGTGGACAACTCCTTTTACGATTGGCATTACTCAGTGATTTCAACTCCGAATCATACTCCCCATCCATCACCAGGTTCTAATATGATTCATTCCCCAATCAACTTTCAGAGCAGATGATCAGAATCGAACTGACATCTCAACCTTGACAAGGTCGATCGGCCTTGCGGCAAGGTCGAGCACTAACCGTTGTGCTACATCTGCAAAGAGTGTAGTAGGAGACGTCATCCCTGAGGTTACTACACGTTTTATCCTCTTTGTACTCCCGAAGCGATTCGAACGCTTATTACTAGATCCGTAGTCTAGAGTTCTAATCCATTGAACTACAGGAGCATTTAGCACGCCTACTTCGATTCGTGATTACAAATCAAGAGTTATGACCAACTTAATTAACCGACTTTATTTGCACGGATGGAGAGATTCGAACTCCCAACAACGCTTTTGGAGAGCGGTATGATACCATTTCACTACACCCATTTTTTAATTTCTCTTATTAGCTTTTCCACTATAAGTGGACGTTTGAGTATGACAATTAGGGCATAAAAATCGTAGATTAGATAATCTATTATCATCACTTATACCATTAATAAAGTAAATCTATAACAACTTTTTCGAATTAAAAAATTTATCTTTTTGGTGATAAACTTTGTATTTTAGAATCAATCGAACAATGTAAACTTACAACATTCTTTTGACATAAAAAAATTTTTTTATCTTCTGTAGTGATAATATCTACCACTACGAAAATAGTTGTAATAAGGAGTGTAATGATAGCTGAACGGCGCCAAAATTACTCTTGGGCCTGGTCCAACTTGGTACATTGGCTCTCTATAAACTACGTAGCATCCGCTAAATAAAAATAGTACTGCTAACAATAAAATGATCTTTTTCATATACGTATTCTTTTCTTAGTTTCTGAAATTTTTTTTCTTCTTTCTAGTTCTTTTTCTAAAGTAGAGGCTCTACCTTTTGATTTACCTAAAACGGCTTTTTTTACTTTCTCTGAAAATTCTTTTCCAAAAACTCTACCTTTATTCCATCCATTAGGAATTTCTGCGTCTTTACTTATTTTTTTATTTGTAAAACCATCTGTGATCCACATTTTATTATATTGTGAATTTTCATTTCCTAATCCATGGCCTTTTTTAGAATTTCTGATTTTCTCTATAGAAGCTTCAGAATGTTTTTTACCTTTAAACGTATCATACTTGACTAAACCAAGTTTATGTCGTATTTTATTACTTTCAATAAGTTTATTAGTACACTTTTTAAAAAAATCTTCTCTAAATTTTTCTTCTTTTAATTTTTCTTTAAAAGCTTTATTACCAGCAGAGTTTAATTTTTTACCGTGATTTTTATTTTGGATACCACCTAAACCTCCTCTACTTATATTCATGCATAGAGGATCTTTTATAACGTCTTCAGTAATTAGTTCTTTTTCAGCTTTAAATAAAGATTCTCTATCATTAAAAAATCCTATAATAATCTTTTCATGATTTTCTGAACCATATTTTTTTATAGAATTCTTAATAATAGCGCCACTTCCTAAATAACCGTCTGATAAATTAGATGTAGAATGAACGCCAAAATAATATTTATTTGTAATCTTACAAATAATTTTATACAAATAATGGTATTTTTGCCCTTTTAACATATCGCATTTACCATAAATATGCAATAATCGGTTGGAGCATACCGGAGTCGAACCGGTGTCTCCGAAAGAAAACATAATACCAACGTCTCACACGCTTAGTACTGTATTGCTACTGCACCGTAATTTAGGGTCGTACTGGTTAAGTACAACATTCCACCATCTAGTTTTTCAAGGTAGTTTATGATGTGGCTAGAAACACATCCTCATAACGGCTTACTACTAGCCTACACGTCTATCCGTAGTGTATTTGTAACTTACTGTTTCACCCAAGTTACCAGGGAAAGAACTAAGCTGCTACAGCCATTTCTGCATTAGCGAAAGCCATGTTGATAATGCGAGCACCTTCTTCTTGACGAGCGATTTTGTTGTCGTTTATTGTTTTGCAAGTATTTAAGGACGTTCATGCTTTGTCCGCGTGTGGTACTACCCTTTACATTCGGATCAAATGCCAAGGATGCCCCATATAAATATACAAAAAACACGTTTCGGTATTCGTAGTGTTACGGGCCTTTTCCCGACGTTTCTTCGAAAGAAGAAATTAATTTTGAATAGATTTAGCGGCTGTATCAACTTTCGTGCTGTCAGTTTTTACAGTTACTGAATCTATTTTTGTGCTGTCTTTTGTTGTTGGTGCTGTGTTACCGTTAGAGCACGCTGCAAAAGCTAACGATACTGCAATCGCAAATACGATTTTTTTCATGACTAATTTGTTTTTGATTAATTAATGATAGGAAGTAAATATACCCCTTCCTGGCGAGATGGAGAAATCTAAGTTTCTAGTGACTAACTATTAACTTTGCGGTGATCTCTACACCGGGATTTTCTTTTTTCATTGCATTCACGGCCTGCACGTTCTTTGGGGAGTCATCGTAGAAGCGCACCCGATCGTATCCAGCATCGATGTATTTTTGGATAACATTTACTTTAGCCATTGGGTCAGAGCTTCCCACAGCGTGAATCTTAAGTGCTGGTAAGCCTTTTGCTTTGAGTAGACTGTACACGTCTTTTTCCACCTTTGGGGTCCTTGCAGTTAGTATGATGGTTTTTGAATTCTTTGACCCGGTTGTCTTCTTTAGGATCTGTGAAAATAGATCGAAGTTTTTCTTTATTACTTCTGGGTGAATTAAATTATCGAACTGGCTGAAATCGAACTTCTCTCCTGGTTTTGGTTCGTACAGAGCGAATTGGGCCGGAGTCAAAGTCTTGGTTGTTCCAGTTGCAGAGTTTCTCACTATCACTTCGGATTTTGAAACTACTAATGTATCGTCCAAATCAAATGCAAATAAGGTTTTCACGATTATAAATATGTTACAAGTTTACGTGACTTCCTATTGCAAAAGACCTCATGTATTTTCCTCCGTCTGTACCGATGGTAATGTGAACAGAAGTGTTGAGCTTAAATCTTCTGGTAATTTTTAAATCGCTTGAAACTCCAGTCATGAAAGTCAGTGCGCTACTTCTAGTTGCGGTTTGTGTTTGGAAAGAATAATTGTAAGGTGAAGTTATCATGAATAGGTCAGGTGTCAATGTTTGTCTTTTGATCACGAATGGATACATGGCAAAAGAAACTATGGACGGAGATAAGCTTACGTACCCTTTCTGCGCCAACGTGGTGTTTGCGCTAAAATTATATCCGACTATCAATTTACCCAAAGGTTGAATCAATGTGTAAGCAGGGAACATCATTTGGCTTTTAAAGTCAGTAAAATATGTTAAACCAAAACTGTGCATGGCGTTTAATTCTCCCAACCAATTGACTTCGCTCTTACTGTAAGATCCACCGATTGAGACTTTACTCAAGTCCAAATACACCGTCGAATTGATTCCCCAACTGTTCAATCCCGTCATGGAAGATTTAGAAATTCCCATGTTCATGGTTGGTACCACTTGTCTATTCGGCGCCTGTTCTCCTGTGCCAAGATTGGCTGAGAGTATCATTGGATTTAATTTTCTCTGCTCTTGTCTTTTTTTCTTTTCTTCTTCTTTCTTTTTCTTTTCGTCAGAAGATTTGCTATCGCTGCTTTTAGTTTCTGAAGAGCTGCTTGATTTAGTATCGCTAGACGAAGATGAACTATTTGAATTTTGTGAAGATGAAGTTGTGCTACTGCTTTGATCTCCACTTGAAGATTGAGTAGTTGTACTTCCTGCGTCCCCTCCTGTGGGTGAAGACGTAACTGGACTACCCGCTGCGGACGTAGCCGCTCCTGACGCTGCAGATGATGCTGCTTGAGTGGCTGCGGCCGAAGCTTGTTGGGTCACTACAGTATTAATTGCGCTGGGAATAGGGCAGACCATCGAAGAGTACATTGCATAAATGGATTGTAACCATGCTTGTAATAAACCTGATTGAACTTGTTGCGGTGTAAAAGTTTTTATTTGGTTGTAGAAAGAAACTACCGCGTTTCCGTTTATGTATTGAGTTGTCGCCGTAACTGTTTTACCCGTACATTTATCAACGAATGTTTGAGTGTATGTTTGGCATTTAGCTATTACACTAGCCAAGATCAGTATCGCTATGCATATAATTTTTTTCAAAAATCATTTTATTAATGTCTAATTGGAACTACTACAGGTCTTGTTATAACAGGTCTCAATGGTAATATCACTCTTGGTACTGCATAAGGGTACAAATAATAGGGATCGGAATAAATCACAGTTTGAACAGGAACCGACGAACCGTCTTGGTATATCTTTTGTACAGTTTTAACAGTTCTACCCAAACTATCAGTAGTGTAAGTTTCTATAATTCTGTAAGGGGTTACACAAGAATTAAGAAGTATGGATAGTATCAAAGTTAACAGTAACGTTAAAAAGAAAATTAAGATTGCTTTTTTCATGTTATTTGCTTTTTATGATTAATTCTCCCAAAACTTCTATTTTACCAACCAATTTTTGAAACTCTGTTTGAGTCATTTTTACATCTTCACCTGCTTTTGATAATTGTTTAATCAATTTTTGATATTCGTCTTTAGATTTTTCCACGTCCATTTTACCAGCTTCTGCTTTTTTGTAGTATGGTAATTTAACTGAAAAGTGTTGGTAAGTTAACATGGATGGACCGCCCTTTTTCTTAGCATCGTTTGCTATCTTTGTGGCGCCTTTCAATCTCTTACCGGAAAACTCCGTAAAACTTTCTTCTGTCTCTAATTCTTCTTTAAGCAGTTGCGTTAATTTTATCATGACGTTTTTAATTTACTTAATACTTTTAAATTATTATCGACCAACTTTTTGGTTTTAATTCCGGATCTTCTACTTCTTTTTGGCCTAGGTTTTTTTGCTGCTGTTCCCATGTTATTTAGCGAATATGCCTTTTTTAACCATTTTATTTAATATGTTTGCACAAGCTATGTCCAAAGCTTTTTTGGTAGCTATTGAAATAGTCGATTGATTGAATTTTACTGGATCCACCGTAGCGTCTGAAAGGAAGGTTAACTCTCTGGTAGTTTTAGCTTCTCCCAATCCACTCGCTGCAATTATCGTTCCGTTTTCTGCATCTGTAAATCTAACTTGTAAACCAATTCTGGTTACCATTAAATCCTTAACACCATTTTTTAGATTGATAGTTTCATCTTCTGATACAGAGTAATCGTAACATTCGATCTCTACGAAGTAATGGGCTAATTTAATCTTACCTCTACCATCTAACTTATTTTCAGAAATACCTGCTTGAGATGCTTTGAACTGAGTTATCATACGGTTCTTGATCTCCGTTTTTTCTTCCGTAAATTCAAATCTATTTAAGTTATCTAAGTACTCTAATACAATATTAGTAACACCTAAACCTACTTTCTTTTCTTTTAACTCAGGATACATTTCATAGGTCTCATCATTAATACCACATTTGAGAATTTGAATATTCTTCTTAGGTCCATCATAATTCATAAATTGTGATATGTCTGTCTTCTTTTCAAAGTCAGCTTTAAAATCTTCTGTCTTTGTAGATCCAATATTTTGTGCATTACATCTAACTACAAACGAACAAAATATTATCATTAACAAAAATAAGAATATAATCTTTAAATTTTTCATTGACTATTTTTTAAACGAACCGTCTATTTTCCACATAATATCGTTTACCATCTTTTGTTTGTTCTTTTCTTTTGCGGTAATTTCTACGTAAAAAAAGAAAAGTTGAAAACAAAGGGCGCAAGATACAAATGCGCATAAAAAATATACAAATCCCTCTACAAACTTTTCACTTATGTATTTTAATATAGATTTCATAAAATAAATTTAAAAAAGGGGACTTTCACCCCTTTAAGTATTATTCTGCCGCTGGTTCTTCAGCTGCTGCTGATGCTTCAGGTGCATCTGCTGGTGCTTTCTTTGTAAATTTGTCCAATGAATCCGCACCCATACCAACTGCTGTGATCACCATAACAGCGTCAACTAGTTTATCAGATGGTTTGAATCTTTCTTCACTAAACGAATTTGCGCACATTGTACCGCAAAGGAAAAATGCCCCTAAAAATGCAACTACAGGTTTGATTGATGTTCTTCCGCGCTCGTCGCGAAAGAGGTCGATTAACCATTCTTTGAATGTCATAATCTTTGGTTTAGTTGTTAAAATTATCGACAACCTGCTTATTTAAAAACCTCTTTAATAAAAAATAGGATATAAAGAATAGTCCCGAAGTACAGTAAAAAATTATATCTGCGGCCCAATACGAACCAGTTATATCCATAATGAATTTGAATAGCGCATCGTACCCAAAAGGTAAGAAGAACATCGCTAGCATTAGGCACATTTCTTTTATTGTGTGTAATTGTTTTACTGTCATCAGGATCCATACATTGTTTATTAGGTTACCACTTAGGAGCCTCTTCTTTGAATTCGTCTCCCTCTTTCTTTTTTGTCTTAGGAGCTTCTGACTTCTCTGCTTTATGAACGTCTTTGTCAGCAGGAGAAGGTTTAGCTTCTTTGATTATTACTGTTTTTCCTGGTGCAGCTTGTTGCTGAGCTGGAATATTGATGTTAATTGCGGGTTGATTACCGTTTGATTTATTATCGTCCTTTGGTTTTTGTAAGTAGGACATTAAAAATGTACCACCACCCACTACTAACGTACTTACGGTACCAATGATAGTTTTCTTTAAACCACTCATGGTTCCATCATTGTGTTTTTCGTTTTTTGCCATTGCATCTTCCGATGTCTTTTTTGCTGCTTTTGCCATATTACAATTTATTAAAGTCTGTTATTGCTATTAAATTTCCTTTTGAATCGTACACCGCAATTCTATAAGCTGAAGATGGAAATGCAGATGTATATAATTTAAGTAAGTTGTCTCCTGATTGTACGTTCGCTACTGATTTGGACACAACGTTATTCGCGATTGTAAGTATTTTAATTGTTACTGTTTGAGTAACATCACTTTTAACATTCATCGATACATCACTAGAAACGAAGGTAGTTTGTAATTTAATACCAACTGGACCTGCTATGTTTAAACCGGAAGGAATTTGTTGATCTACAATAGTAGAAGCATTTTTACTGCACCCAGCAAATAAAATTAATGCAACCATTATTGAGCCTAATTTCTTCATTTTATTTATTTTTAGTTTACGATCAATGTTGTTTTACCTATTTGAGTCTTTGTGCTATCCTCCAGTATTAAATATAAATACTTACTTTGGACGGTTCTTGTATAAATATTCAGCTTATTTAGTCCTGCTATACCGTTAAACTGCTCTCTTGTCAATATTGTACTTTGTATTGAATCCACCAAAGTCAACGTGTAAATTCCTTTGTATTTTAACGTAAAAGATAGTGCTTGACCATTGGAAACTGTGTTTTGTTGTGCGGTAAAAATTTGATCTTGTACAATTGGCGCTACAGATTTTTTGCACGATATTATAAAAATAGCACAGCACAATATTATAATAAGACTTTTCATTAATTTATGGTTATTTTTAATTGGTTTCCAGCTTGGTTAACCGCATCAATTGGAGTAATGGTGATCAATCCCAATGCATTGGTTAATTTTACTGAGGGTTTAAATACTATTAAATACTTAGTTGTATTGTCCAAAGTTGTACTACCGTCTGTCACCAAAGATCCAAAATTTATGTAAGAACTTTTATCTGTAGAAAAATTTGTAGAGTTTCCTGCAGTTGTAAACTGCGTTCTCTGGTATTGTAACATTGAACTATCGTAATTCAAATGATATTGAACGCCAGTCACTTGTTGTAACATAGGATTCAATGTGATAGTAGCGTAGACGCTGTCCCCTACCAATTGTGTCACTATGTAAGAGTATATTTGATTTTGACTACTTACGTCGAATGTTGCAACTCCTGCCGTCTGTTTTGAAGAATAAGTTAAATTGACGTCACCTAACCATGCTGTAGAAACGTAAAATGTATCGTTGTATTTACCTGACGGTAAAGTAAATGGGACTATGGATTTTAAACCACTATAAGAACTCCAGTTTGTGTGATTAATGCTATCGTAAGTTGATTTGTTGTACAACTTTAACATGTTAGATAACTTAGATACCAAAGATTGTTTTCCTGTCAAGTGCTCAAGTAATAGATAGCAGTCGGTTTCATTAAACACTCCATCGTTGTTTACGTCCGCTGTTATGTATTGAATTGCAGATGTGAAATAAGTTCCCATCGTCCCTCCCAACAGTCCTTTATTGGAATATTCTTGGAAAGCTAAATAAACGTCTGACACGGTTATAATGCCGTTATACAGAGTGGTTAAATTAGTAGTGGTCGTTAATCCTAGTCCCTCTGCTTTATTTTTAGCGGTGTCAATTATATTGCTAACATCGACAATATTATTGGAACTAATTACAGTTGCTGCGTTGTTTGGAGTTAACGTATACGCATTGTTAGCGTAGTCGTAAGCATTAGCACTAAAATTAGTTGGAGTTATCAAAGTGTTAAAATTAAAATTAAATTGAACGCTTAACGGTGGAGTAATCGATGTTGGTTGACTTGAATATACTTCGTTCGATTGGATAGAATAAGTTGATTGTGAAGGTCTTTTCCACTGTAAATACATTCCCCATCCCCCTGCCCATTGTTCGAATCTGGACACAAAAGTATAAATTTGACCGGCGATTAAATTCACAGTTCCGTATTTGTATCCTGTAAATCCGTGAGGACCGTAATTCGAAACAATCACAGTTCCATTTATGGCAAAATCTTCAGCATCGTCCCCGTCTATTTCAAAAATATACGTTCCCGTTTCTTGCGGTATAAAATATCCAGTGGTTCTAATTCCAAAGTAATTACCTCCATTGGGAACTGTTGTAAAAAAACTACCGTTAAAATATAGAAGATTGCTAGCAACTGTGGTACCACTTGAATAAACCGTAGCGCCTTTAGTGAGATCGAACATGTTAGCAAAGTCAGTAGAGCTGTTTGCGTATTGACCTGCTCCGTTATTTACGATGTTATATATGGTGTAATTCAAGTAGCCCATTCCCGATTGAGAGTGAGCTACGATTGAAATAAGTAATATTAAGAGTGTAACTATTAACTTTTTCATTATTGTACCGTTAACTTAATTTGATTGCCGTTTCCATCAACAGCATCAGCTAACACAGTAAAAAATAAACCCGTAGCGTCAGTTAATGGGGTAGTCGGTGTAAATACCAATGTGTATGGGGTACCAGTTTTGATTCTCGCTGTTTTAATTTGGTCTATGGATCCAAAAGTTAATCTGTTTCCACTGTGAGTGGAGAAATTGGTTATGTCGTTTCCTGAGTCAAATATCACGTTTGACAAAGTTAATTTTGTGCTATCGTACTGCATGATAACTTCTAAACCTGCCAATCCATCTTGAGTTAAATTTCCGGTTAATATTACGTTACCGTTGGCATCTATTGTTGAAGATAGACCCAGAGTAGCGGAAGTTATCGCAGGCGCTGTGGAAGAAACTCCGAATGTAGTATTTTTAGCAGAACCATTGGAGTTAACGGAGAAGCCCATTTGACTTCCTGGAATGGTTGAAGGGTCGGTAGAATACGAAAAGTTTAGGTCTCCTCCGTAAGCGTATGCCAAAGTATCGATTTGGTTAACAGAGACTATTGTGAATACGTGATCTAAGGTTAAACCTTTGTACCACGTTGCGTATTTGCCTGAGAAAAAATTCATTGAAGTAGCAGAAGAATTTGGGATTCTTGCGACGTTGTTTGTATTGATACCCATCACGTAAGAAAACAAGTAGTAAGCATCGTTATTGTCAAAAGTACTGTCCGTCATGGATACGTTACCGATCATTTTTTGTAAAGTTGGATAAGAAAAATAAGTTGAAGTTCCTGTCAAACCAACTTCAGACACTCCCAAAAAAGCTTTGTACGCGTCAGATACGGTTACGATATTATCCAAATAAGATCGACCGAAAGTTGGGGTTACGTACGCCGCGAACTTCTGTCCAACTTTTAAGTTGGTAAAAGTGGCAATACCTTGTGCGTTAAAATAAGTTTGAGCTATCGGAGGATTGCTCCAATCTGTAGTCACTCCGTCTGTTTTAAGCCCCATTATTTGCGCATTCAAGTGAGTAATTGTGGTGTCCCCTTGTGGAAACGCAATCATTATTTTATAAGCAGAAGAATTACCCAATACGTAATTTGTTGGAAGAGTGTACCACAGTACTTGAGATCCTATGCTAGTGATGTAATTACCGTTAACGTCTATGGAATAGGACATGTCCAATTTGTGAATGTTTGTATAACTGCTCTGATCCAACAATACAAACTTTTGAGAAGCGACAAGCCCACTTATTGCAGCGTCAGTTCTTTGTATTGTTAATTGTCCAACGTTGTAAGCGCTGTTTGTCGTGTAGTTCCAAGGCGTCGAAAGGTACTGTTGGTATAACGCTCCCACTCCCAAAGTTGGAGCTGGATTGAACTGGTAGTTATTCCACATTGTAAAATAAGTCTGCGAAGCAGGTCCTTGGTAAAAGGTTGTGCTGTTTGGAACAAATTGTAAAGCTTGATTATTCCATTCGTACCTCAACCAGAAATAACGGGGCGTGTTGCCATTATCCGTTAGAGTGTAATTAATAGTTAGTGTGTCCCCTACGTGGTAAGGCGGTTGTTGTGCTATGGATTGGTTGATCACCAATTGGGCATTTGCGTTAGTGACAAAAGCCAATAATAGTAAAGTTAATAGTTTTTTCATATTACAGACCGTAAAATAGTTTTTGTGATAGCATAACGCACGTCTTTTTGACTGCATTTCTTTCCATCGCAGAACTAAATTGACCGGATTCTGAAACTATCGCCGTTGAAGTGGAGATCTCCGAAGATTTGTCCGTAACCGTTACTTCTTTTAAAACTTTCCCCTTTTGGTTCTTAACCGTACCCTTCATGGAAATTACAACATCGTTCTCGTCCTTGTGAAATATTCCTATATTTGAATTTGTCTGTTGTTTATCGAAGAATATTATATCTACGCTGACAAACAATTGGGCGCTGTCTTTTACAACGATATCGTACCCTTTGTCCTGTGCGGCTTCTTCCATCACATTTTTAACACCAAAAGACAAATTTGAATTTCCAGTTAAAGGTCCGATTCTAACTTTGTTGTTAACGGATTCTATGCATATTTTTGTTACAGGATCGTAAGATTTTGTACTTCTATGACGAATTCCGTTTAAAAAGCTATCAAAAAATATAACTAGCAATAAAAATAGAATCTTCATGGATAATAGTTTTAATCACAACTATCCATAAACCTTTGAGTATAAATATCTGCTATCTTGCTCCCGATAAGAATTGGGCGAGTGCCGGCTTACTCATGGCGCCCGATTGGCGCTTAATCACTTGATTGGTAGAAGGGTCGATGATTATCAATGTTGGAACGTTATTAACACCGTATTGTTGGGCCATCGCCCCGTTAGCATCCACGTCTATAAAATTCACTGGAACGTTTAATTCTGCTGAAGTTTGTTGCACGACTGGTTTGAATGCTTTACACGGTGCACACCAATTTGCGGTAAAGTATAATACTGCCATAACTATTATATTTTAATTAAATTTAAAGCCTGTTAATTTTTCTATGTCTTTTACTGTTACTTGGTGAGAGTGAACTCCTGTTGGTTTGTCGGTTGTGTAATTTGTGTGTTTGATACGAACTGTATCTTGAGAGTAGGAGGTTGTTACCACCGATAACAATACTGCCAATAGTATTAATAACTTTTTCATGTTTATAAATATTCACTTCAAGAAGCGAAATAAATAAAATTCGTTATTACTGTCCAATAATAGTGCAGTTCTATTTTCCACCCAATCACCGGAGTTTAAATAGAGATTGTCTCCAATTTTTTTATCGGCGGGTTGGTGAATGTGACCGCATATAACTCCGTTGCAACCGTGTTTTTCTGCCATTTTTACCGCTGTAGTTTCAAAATCGTTAACATAATTTGTGGCAGTTTTAACTGCCGCTTTTATGTCTTGTGATATAGACTGGTATGGTAGCTTTCTCCAAGATCTGTACCTATTGTACCATCTGTTGCACCAAAGAGCCAGGTCGTAGCCAATTGATCCTATCTTTGCAATCCATTTGTACTTTGTAATGAAGACGTCTATTACGTCCCCATGAAATATGTAGTAGCTTCTCTTTCTGAATTGATCGTTAATCATCCATTCGTAAGTGTGTAAAATATAGTCCTCTCTAATTTCAATGTTACCGAAATGATTACCGATAAATTCTTCAAGGAATTCGTCGTGGTTACCACGAATCCAAACTATCTTTGTTTTGTTAGAAAGCTTAAGCAACTTAGAAATAACTTTCGTGTGGGATTTTTTCCATTTTGATCCGCGGTTTAAAGCCCATCCGTCCACAATGTCCCCGTTCAATATTAAAAGATCTGTTGGATGATTGTCCAAAAATTCGATAAATTCTTTTGCTTTTGAGTCCTTTGTGCCTAAATGTAAATCGCTAACAATAATGGCTTGGTATTTCATTTCCAATAGTTGTAGTCTTGTTTGAACCAATTATCGTTGTTTCTATTTAGCCAAGAATTCCAGGCCAATTTGATCATATACCATACACCTTTTTTATCAAATCTTCTGCTCGGAGTATGTACATAACAATCAACGATTCTAAATTTTTTGGGTTTAATTTTCGAACTGAGATGATAGTCCTCAGCAATTTTATCCTCTTCATTAAATTTTCCTAATTTGTTAAATGTATCAATTTTGAATAACATGAATCCGCCGATGGCGAATGGCTTAGTCTTTGAACTAATCAACTGAATAACGTCAAATACACGATAAACCCAGTTAAATCGTTTATCCAAAGTTTTAAATTTACAAGTTACCAAATCCAAATCGTACTTCATGATCTCTTGTAAACAATTTTTTATGACGTTCGGCTCTAGTAAATATATGTCCGCATCAAGAAATAGCACGTACGGAGTGTTAACTAATTTTGAACCTTTATTTCTAGCGATCGCCGGAAGACCTCCGTCTATTATTTTTATAAACTGTGGCGACTTAATTCTGTAATTATGTAACGTATTAAACGTATCGTCTGTTGAACAATCGGCTATTATAATTTGACAATCCACGTGTTGTTTTGCCAAATGTCCAAGCACATTAATAATACCTCTACCTTCATTTTTGCACGGAATAACTATGGTAAGGTATTTATTCATACCTATAAATATTCGTTAATTGAAAGTCATAATCTATTTTTTCTTTTTATGTTTTTTCTTCTTAACTACCACTTTACGAACTGGCAATGTTTTTACACGATACCCAGTCTTTTCTTCTCTGTTGTCAAATTCGTCTAAATTAAGACGCACGATAAGATCTTTTAACTGATCGCTGTACGTATGACCCATTTCAGAATAAATGTTGTCTAAAAATTTGTAGTACTCAACTTCAGTATTGATCCTTAAAATATCGTTTCTTACAGAAATCATCAGATAATAATCTATGACTGATTCTTCCCATTTTTTATAATGGGCGTATCCATTAATAGAACTGTCCGCTGTAGTCATTCTATTGTATGGAACTCTCATTCCAAATAAGTTATTATTCGTTTTAAAATTTTTAGATTTGAACCAACCAGTTTCAAGTACCGCTTGCGCCACCACTATTTTTTTAAACTTAAACGGTAGAGAATAAACTGCCATTTCAACGTCCTTAACAGTAATGCTATCATTTGGTATTGTTAATTGAACGGGTTGAGAATGACAACTAATTAAAGTCGACCACAGTAAAAGTACCAAAACTATTGTTTTCATTTCCAAAATATTTGTATTGCGACTATTGTAAAAGCGAGTAATACGCTTGCTATAGTCTTTAAATTAATTGGCTCTTTAAATAGAATAATGCTCATGACTGTGAATACAATTATGCCCACTGCAAAACCTATCAATCTACTCGGCCATATTTCTCCTCCAAATCCTTGAACAAAAAACTGTACGGACTTAATGTAACACCAGCTTAACGGGACACTCATTAAAAGTATTATCCACATATATTTTTGGTACCATCCGTATTTGATCGCTCCTTGTAATTGCAGGAAAGATCCTATCTGACCCAATAGACCAAATAGGATTCCGTATAATATCTTCATTATTCAGTTTCTTTATCTTTAAACTCTTCGAACTCTTTTTTCGCTTCTGGATTAACTTCGTTTAAATGATCTTCTGCTAGTTCGTAGCGGCCTAATTCTGCGTTAGCGTTAAATAATTCTTCCCTTAAAGAATCAACAATCACTTCTTGTTGTTTGTATTTTTTGATTTGATTGTGTTGATCGTGTATGATGTACAACAACATACCAACTGTGGCCAAACTCAATACTGCATTAATGTACTTCTTCATCTTTATTGTTTTTGTCTTTATTAATAATGTTTCCATCTTCGTCCAATTCTGGCGCATTTTTGATTTCGTAGATCATCCAGGCTGTGATGATTACTACTACTGCTATCAATATTTTACTAAACATAATGATATTTTTTGATTGTTAATAATTGTTTTTTCTAGTTAGTCCCACCAAGATTGTATGTGGCGTTCTAATACTTTATATAATAATTTGTGACATCTTTCTTGATTATACATTCCAACAAATAAGGCGAGTGTTTGCTTATCATTTAAATCCTTATCAGGATACATTTTTTTAACTCTACGAACTGCTCCTGGGTATTTAGCTAAGTATGCATCAAGATTTTCCCATTTCAATTCAAATTTAACGCTTTTATGTTTAGGCATACCTTCCACGTCTTCAAGCTTTAAGTCAGATTGTTCGTAATCGTATTTTTCTAGAGTGTAAAACTCCTCGTGTTCACGCTCAATCAAATTAAGTGCCAAAGTCATGTAACGATTATCTCTATCAATTTCAGTATGACGATTAGCATTGATCAAATGCTCACGTTGAAATTCAATTTTCTTTTGAAGCATTTTAGTAATAAAATAATCATCCCAATCTCTATCTTTGTATAAAGTTGGAATCCATCTAATTATGTTTCGGATACCTTTAAAGAAATCTCTTATTCTCCAGTGAACATAACGTCCCCATCTAAATCTGTCCCAAGCAGAGTCTTTTGGAATTGGTAGTTTATTGTACTGTTTCATTTCTCTTTAGTTTTTTAATGTGATCGTATAGTTCTAATAACGTTCCATCGAAGTTTTCCATTATGCTGGTCAGCTCTTGTCTTTGAATGTTGAATGTTCTACGAAAATCCGAATAGATCTTGTCCATGAGCTCTTTTTCGTGCTTTTGGTAATCTTCGTTCAACCTTCTTGACCTTTCCAAACAAAGACCCTTTACCTCGTGGCGATCGCTTACGTTTTTTACATTAACCAATTTATCTTCCATCAAATAGAATTCGTGTTCCATTTGATATAGATAATCTGAAGGGTCGTAATCACCGTGTTTTATCTTTTCGTAAAGGGGAGTTTTTTTATCCAATTCTTTTCGTGTCTCGTACCTGCGCCACCAATAATATTGATTGTATTTCTTTTTGGTGAGACGGGCCAATTGTGACTCTAGAAATTCTCTGTCGCAGAACGCTTGCATAACTTTTATTTAAAGTAAATATACTAAAGTCTGGGATGCTGGAGAAATCTATTTTTCGAGTAGATTGTAATGTCTTGGGTACACATGGAGATTAGCAATCATCCAATTCATTTGGCCAATTTTATAATTAGTTTCTAAAGATATTTTTTCCATTAATTTTGCAAAACAATATTGATCATTTCCAAATCCGAACCATAAATCTATAGACCTAGCAAATATAGTTAAGTGAAGTTGTTGATTTCGTATATAGAAATTAAGGGCTACATTACAAGGCGTATCATACTTATACATATCTAATTCATGAAGTAAATAATGTACTATAATAGCTTTCCTAGTTTCTGGATTAGTTTTAAGTTCATTTATTACTCTTTTTAATTGATCGTTATAATTCCAAAAATATCCATAGTTACTAACTACGTTAGTCGTACCAGGTACCATCATCTGTTTCCAGATTTTAGCTCTATCTCCAATTTCTTTAGCATCACGATCTCCTTTAAGATACCAATCCCATTCAAAGTCAGCGTAATCTAAATTAAACTTTCTTTCAGGAGTTGTGATAATCTTGTCTTCAGGATACAATAGAGTAAATGATTCATTGAAGATTGCTTTAGTACCTGCGTAATCTTCCCCTTCTGTCATTATCTTTTTATAGAGATCTTCAAATGCGTAAGTTGCATTATTGTACTTCATACTTTTCTACTTTAATAAATTGTTTTAAAAATTCTACAGGTTTTAAATCTCTGTAAGCTTCTAAGTATACTACTCTTTTAATGCCTGATTGTATAATCAATTTACAACAATTTTGACACGGAGATAAACTTAAGTATAAAGTGCTACCGTCTACTGAGTTACCTGATTTTGCCGCTTTTAAAATCGAGTTCATTTCTGCATGAATAACCTCTTCTTTGGTGACATTATTTTCTTCGCATCCATTATCCATTCCAGTTGGGGTGCCATTGTACCCAAAAGATATCAAATTCCCAGCCTTCACCAACACTGCGCCCACTTTTGCTCTGGTGCAGTATGATAAAGTTCCAATTTGTTTTGCTATCTCAATAAAAACAGAATCTAATCTTTTTTGTTTCTTCTCTGATATTTCCATGTTATGCTTCCTTTACGAAAGTTCCATTTTCCATTTTTCCTTTTCTCTTAGCGATAACTTCGTAAGCAGAATTGATACATTCTTCAATGTCGTATCCCTTTAATTTAGCAAGATTAGTAAGAACCACTACACAATCACCAATAGCGTCAACGAATTCTTCTTCGTCTTGTTTTAAGATAGACTTTGCTAATTCTCCTGTTTCTTCTAATAACTTAATATACTGTGTTTTAGCATCACCTTTATCGTAAATGCCTTTGTCTTGAGCCCAATCTCTGATTGGTTGAAATTCTTTTGTTAAATTCATATTATTTATTTTTTGTACTTAAATATTCATCTAGCGATGCCATATAACCTAAAGCATCCAAATAGTTATCTTGTTTGTAATTCCAAGACGCTCTGGACAGCTTTAGTGCAATTAATACATTATACGCATCTTGCGTAGTTATTTGTTTTCTAGACATTTCTGATGCGATTCTGGCAGTTTGTTCCATGCCTTCTATAAATTCTCCATATTGACGTGACTTTTCTTCATTTCGTTCAAAGACTATATCATGTGCTTCTTGCAATATACTTTTTTTCTTTTCCATAACTTTAATATACTGATTATTTACTTACTATATCAATTAATCTTTGTAGTAGGCTTTAAAATCTTTAAAATCACCCCACTCACGACTTGAATCTACATCACTCGGTTTTAAACTTGATTTAGGCATATTACCTGCCACGTTCCAAAACCAATCCCCCTGCTGCCCATGAGTCTTTAGGAGCTCCCAACCTTTGGCATCGTATGTTTGTATAGAATCGAAAGGGGTCTGTACCCTTGAAGATTTTAAGAAAGGTCTGTCGTGAGTATAAAATTTGGCACGACCAAGTTCTCCGTCCTGCACGTTTCTTGCGACTGCAACAGCGTTAAATTTGGTGTTCGGTAAAGCTATCTGTAAAGTCCTAGATAAAACTCCAGTGGAAAACACAGTCCACATTGTTTCTATGTTAGTGTCCTTAAAATTGTCGTGGAACACTCTAACTCCACCCGCAACCACCATTTCGTGCTTCAAACCAAATGGTAAATACTTTGCGCCAATTCTTTCTGCGAACTGTTTCGCCCAAATGTTTGCGGTCGGCATCGCAGGAATTTTTACGAATAATGGGATACCACCGTTTTCTATCGCGGTTAGTTGGTGTTCTGAGGCTTCTTTAGAAGCAGGCATAACTAAATACAGTTTCTTGTTGTACTTTTTGGCCAAATAACAAAGCGAGTAAGGAGCGTAACCTGTTCTTGGTGCCACGTAAACCATTGCGTCCTCTTTTACTTGAGAGATCATAAAATCCCCCATCTTTGCTTTAGTACCGAATTGAAATTCGCCGTCGTCCACCACATTGAATCCGTCGTACTGCTTTACTTTGAACGTAAAGTCGTGCTTGTAATCCTTTGTCATGTTCAAGTAGTAGTTTAGGTCCCTACCGTTGGACATGTCCAAATTTGACTGATCTGTTGTTTTATTTAGAAACATTTTATAGTATTTCGTTTAAAAATGGATAATATCGAGGTTTTAAGTGAACAGATTGGCGACTTTCTAATATATCCAACATTTTAGTTCCGTCGAAATCAATCCAATCTTCTGGCCAGGATATATATTTCTGATGTGAATTTCTTATCATTTCTATAGCTATTTGTCGTATCTCCATTCTCTCTTCTCTAGTTCCGAAGAACGGTTGTTTTTTATACAAGCCAGTTCCAGGAAT
>Ga0316224_1001722_pt1 | contig 22691 bp, 33 predicted proteins | sample TBH18013metaG_FD_206254 | JGI IMG/M metagenome (GOLD analysis project Ga0316224, IMG submission 206254) | Freshwater microbial communities from Trout Bog Lake, Wisconsin, USA - TBH18013 | ecosystem: Environmental > Aquatic > Freshwater > Lake > Hypolimnion/Profundal zone | place: USA: Wisconsin... | reverse complement strand
CCAGTTCCAGCACACCCTCAATACAGATCCACCACCAGTTCCAGCACACCCTCAATACAGATCCACCACCAGTTCCAGCACACCCTCAATACAGATCCACCACCAGTTCCAGCACACCCTCAATACAGATCCACCACCAGTTCCAGCACACCCTCAATACAGATCCACCACCAGTTCCAGCACACCCTCAATACATTTTTCCCATTTTGGTTTTCCGGGTTCCGAATTTTTTTTCCCGCCGCAACTGTACAAAAGGGTCTTTAGGAAACACCCCCAAAGACCCAGCACACGTTCAGCTTAATCGAAAATATTAATCAAATATCATCACAACATCATCTTCATTTACGATGAAAAATGTATCCTCATTTACATTAGTTTGTGTTGCCTCATTCTTTTTAGCAAGTTGCCAATTGGGTAGAATGATATCGCCTTCTTTTACGTATAAGCACCCAGACCCAACAGCAAGTGCTCTACCTTTTGTCACCTCTTTTGGGTCAGCTCTTGATAATACAATACCACCAGCAGTGATCATTTCTTTTTCTAGCATTTCTACTACGATGTTTTTGTTTAGGGGTTTTAGATAATGTGTCATGTTATTCCTAGTCAATTAAAAATTTGGGAGCCGATTCACCACCATACACAAAATCTTCTGCAATGACGTATGGATCTTCTGATGCATTGAGTGATCTCTTGTGTACTAGTTTTTCATTTTGGTAGAAGTTTACCAGGAATCCTTTGTCTGTTTCAAAGATCTCGGATTTCTTATCTTCATGATGGAATTTTGATAATGGTTGCATGATTTTCCTATGTTATCATTGTTATAAAACGGCTTAGTATGATTCTATTACTAGTTCTTTTATTATGGAACTTAGAAAACGAGGATACCAAACCGCGGGTTGTAGCATTTTCTTTCAGGGTTAATTCTTCTTGTTCAGTTTCCATACCTTCTGCTCTGATTAGATAGTATTCATCATATCCATTATTCTCCACGATGATGTGATTGGTCTTTCTAAAATTAGCCTTGATCTTATCGTGAACCATGTGGGGATACATTCTATCCAATTCACCAGAAATAGACCCTCTTTCTACTATATGAAATCCTATTATATTACAATTGGTGATTGATTTCAATAGTTTCAGATATGAGGTCGTGGTGCTCCTATAATCCCATGTGTCCACCACGGTTTCCTGATTTTTTGTTTTGGGGTCACGGATGATTAATGATCTTTGTGTAGGTGCCTGATCACATTCATCATGTGGATAATTAGTTTTGCCTCGTGATTTTAATCCATAATACATGAAATGCACTAGATTGTTGGGGTTAGACTCACCATCAGTAAGAAATACAGTATTCACTATCTGTAGTTTATTGTCAGACTTAAACTTTGGTACAACTGTCATGGCAGTTACAATAGCCGCATTTAGTGGTGTTGAGTTAAGACACATCCAAGTGGGATAGTATCTAAATTTGGTTGCATTAAATAGTGTTGATGCTGCATAATGAAACTGACTAGTTGTCATCTTACTAGAAAGCATGTTCATCATATTAACCCCCGAGAATAGTTCAATATCACCTTCATTAAATGGTTGTGATATTCTATCATCATATTTTGTTGTAAATGCATATACCTCATATGGGATATTGACCTTCTTGCAGAAGAATACCAGATTCAGTAACTGTTTCACTGTGTTATGCATAACACCATGCATCGAACCAGACCAATCAAGGAACATGACCAACCCATGAGATTTGCCACCAGGAAGTATGGTGAGTTTCTTGAATATGTCTTCACTAATCTTGTATGAGTAAATAGCATCCATATTGAGTTCCCCAGATTTTGCTGTGGATGCTCGTTTTAATTGTTCGGCATTCTTTCTTAGTTCAAATTCCTTAACAAGGTATGATACTACTTTCTTTGAGTCATTCCTGAAAGTCTGATAGTGTCTTTCTTTTCTTGCGTCATACTCTGCCCTATTATCAATAAGATAATTAACCCATTTATCATATCTATCCCAGATAGTTTGGTGGTCGATTATAATCCCTGGTGATAATTTAGGTATATTGCCATAGTAGTATTCTAGGTTTTCCGATGAGTGTAATTTGCTTTGGTTTTGATTTAGTGCATTATCTGTTTCCGATTCGATACAATCGTCTTCATACTCATCAGCATCCAAGAAATCATCCTCACCATCACCCTTAAGAGGTTTCTTATTTTCTTCTATAAGATAATCCATGATTTCTTTAGTGGTGGCTAAAACGTCTTCTACAGTTTCAACATTATCAATCTTATCAATCAAATATAGTTCTGTTTCATTAATAAAAATAACACCAGCAGCAACACCTATTTTAAAGTGTATGTTAGCTCGGTCGACAAAGTTTAGATCATTAACACCTCTATCATCCAACCCAAAAAAATTTCTTTGTAATAGATCCTTATACCCAATAATGAATGGCTGTTTTAGTCCTGGGTATTTTGATTTGATTTTTTTCTCGATCTTAGCATCTTCCACAACATTCATCACCGAAAATGTAAGTTTTCTTTCTTTTGCAAGATCAAACATCTCTTCGGGAGAATATAGAGCATGACCAACTTCATGCCCCATGAAGAGATCATATAGTTCAGAAGAAATCTTATCATCTAATATAGGAACCGTTAATACACGATTAGCCACATTAAATGATGCTGTTCTAACTTTTCTTTGTTCGACAATAATATTTTCTGTTGCCATTAATTTGGCAAGAATTGATTTTGATTGTACTAATTGCATGGCTCACCCTTTTCATGATTTATGAGTCATTGTACCAGGCAATTAGTACATTGTCAAATTTTTATGGGAGTAATGTTGGGAATGCTGATTTGATGAAGTCATAATCAAGACCTTCAACACCAAGATCCTTATTAAAGATACCCATCACAACTTCTGATTCTCTTGGCTCGATAGCCTCAAGAAATTGAGTTAGAAGTTCTTCGCGTTTAGATTCGGTCAATTTTTCAGCATCGGGGTGCCCCTTTTGGAAAAGATATAGCCTACGCATCTCCGTAGAGAGTTGTGTTGGTGACATACCAGGAATAGTGTCCTTGGGTATATACTTTTCAGGCACTTCTTTGATTAACCAATGACAATCTGGGTGATATGCTAGTCTAAACACATCAACGAGAGTTTTAGAGAGGTTCTTCTCAATGACTCTCATTTTGTCTTGTCGGGTTTTTGCATTTTCTATCTCATCTAATACTTCATATATATTTTTCATTAAAATTCATCCATTACATCAATTAAGTTTTTAAGTCTATATTGAACAAAATAGCTCAATAGTTTTTTTCGTGGTGCGGGTTTTGATTCCTCATAACAGGTTATAATATTCTGTTTAATATGAGCTGGTATGAATGTCAAGTCTATTAGCTGTTGGTTTCTCAGATAATTAGATTTATGTTGTTCATCTTGCCATTCTTCATGGTTTTCGAGTAGAAGTTTCTCTAGAATGCCCTTGGTCACTGATTGTTGTTTAATCTCTCTAACAAAACAATCTCCCGAAGATAATACATTAGGGATGCCATCTCCACGATCACCTCGAATAATTTTTTCCTTAAGTTCCAATGCTGGATTATCTGACGTAAGATATCTCTTTTGCATAGGAGAATACTGCTTAACATTATCATACTTATGTAGTTGCAGGAAATCGCCATCCCCAGATAAGATCAGAATCTTCTCATTAGGAGCATGTCTAGGTACAAGAGTACCGATAATATCATCAGCCTCAGCCATATCAACTTCAATGACTTTATATGGGAAATTATCCTTAAGTTCTTGTCTGAACTTTGACATCATTTCAAAAACCAACACCCAATCCAGATCAGATTTTTCACGAGTTTTCTTTCTAGATGCTTTATAATACGGAAATTCTTCTTTTCGCCAATACGTTTTGTTATCACAGCAAATAACAACCTCACCATAAGATTTGAAGTTTTTCACATGCATACGAATCATGTTGAGAATCATACATCGTATATCATTCTCATCATATCTAGCATTTTTTGCCGACATTTGGGGTATTATACCAGATATTAATACCTGATTTAGATCAATAAGTAACATAATTTATCCATATTATTCAAACATAGAGTCAAAAAACAAATCTGATGTGGTGGTCTTTCTCCCAATAACGCCATAAAACCCACATTTTATTAAGTGGTGTAGGTATACGACAGGATCACTCAGAATAGCATCAAAATTGTCTTCAAGTATCATTCCGCCATCTGGTGCCTTCTCCAGAAACACTATTTCATATCTCTTACCACTATCACATTCACCAACCCCGTCACCAGGATCTTTGTAACAAAATGTTTCTATGTGTGTGTGGTCTTCTAATTCTTCATGGGGGGAAAATATAAACCCATCATGAGGAATCTCGGATAATTCTCTTATTTGTTCTAGTAAATTCATACACCTCCTTATAGCTTCACATGGTTTCTGTGGATTTTACAATTTATTATACCATTGTACCATAGATCAGGAAATTCCAGAACCTTATTTGAAAATTGTTCCCTTGCTTCAATATAGGATAAGTTCCCCTTAGATGTGCAGTAGAATAATATTTCACGAGTAAAATTCTGCTCCCCTAATATTTTAACATCATTCTGTAGTTCTGTTGACGATGACCAATACATTTTCCAGTCAGACTCTATTTTTGTCTTGACCTTTTTCTTTTTCTTGGCCCCAGACTTCAGAGTAACCGTTTTTATAGAAGTTTTACTAAAGTGGGATAGTTTCTTACCAATGTACTTCCTATTGGTGGTGAGATTTGTTATTAGGTAAACAAACCCCACACAATCGGGAAGCACATCAACAATTTCACCTTTGTGTGTCCACATTATTCCCAATCATCATCTTCTGGATCTAAGTCTTCTTCCACAAATTCTTCATCATAATCTTCTATGAGTTCCCCACAGAAAGGGCAGTGTTCTGGTATTTCATTAGAAACCAGATTGTCATCATACTCTATGCGGAAATATGAATCACAGTTTGTACATTCTTCTTTAATATTTTTCTTTGCCATATTATAATTTTATATTGTTATCCGTGACAGGCAAGACATTCTCCTTTATTAACATTTACACCCGATTCAGATCGAATATAGTACAAACCTTTAATGTATGGGTCTTTGAATGCCATTTTATGAACATCACTAATATATTCTTCATCTTCATCTGCGGAGAAGAATAGGTTAATAGATTGTCCTTGGTCTATATATCTTTGTCGTGCAGAGGCTAATCTAATAATCTGTTTCTGATCAATCTCAAATGCGGTCTTAAAAACTTCTTTTTCATGATCATCTAACCAATCAACATGCTGCACGGATCCACTATTAGAAATAATACCCTTAACTGTCTCGTCAGAATACACACCACGGTCTTTCATTAGGTTTAATAATGTGGGGTTGACGCGATCCATCTTCCCCGCAGCAGTATTCTGTACATATGCATTTTTATAGATGGGCTCGATTCCCTGACTTACAGAACCACATATTAGAGCAGAACTTAAATTAGGTGCCACAGCAATTCTATGTGTATTTCTTACACCATAACCTTTACACCAAAATGGCTCACCAAATTCCTTTGCCATCCATTTTGACGCCCTTAATGTTTCTTCGTTTAGATATTTGAAAATTTCTAAGTTTTTATAATATGAATCCATAGATTCAAATGATATCATATGCTCCTGAAGATATGTGTGGAACCCAAGCATACCCAAACCTAATGCTCTACTCTTCTCGGCAAACCTCACCACCTTTTCCATACCTTGGGTCTTCTTACCAATCTCTATTAGATCTTGATTAACACAGTCTAAAAATACAGTAGCATCAAAAACAGCGTCGGTATCTTTCCATTCATCATATAGAGCAGCATTCATAGAAGATAATACACACGAGAATGAATGATCTTCATCAGATGCCAAATGGATTTCATTACATAAATTTGATGCTTTTACCGTTAATCCTCTATCTTTATAATAAACAGGACTTTGTTCATTAATTTTGTCAATAAAGTTGAAATACCCCTTACCAGTAATCATTTTCAATTTCAATGCTTTTTGGTATCGATCGATAGCATCCTTATCACCACGATCCAATCGTTCAATGAACTTATTAGTTACATTCCATCCGATATTAGCATCATCTGGGTTTTTAGTAATAAAATTGACTAGCTCGAAAAAGTCCCCATGATCAATTTCAATGTATCCTGCCCAAGCACCTCTTCGCTGTGACCCCTGAGAAATATCCCTTGACATTTGCACAAAGTCCTTAAACACAGGAAGTACCCCAGACGCAGACCCTTTCATACCAGATATTTTAGATCCTCTTGGTCTAATGGTACCTAGATAGCTTGAGGTACCAAATCCATTCTTAGATAGGATAGCATTTTCTTTTTGTGAATCATAAAAAGCATACACAGCGTCAGCCACAAAATTTCCAGAACAACTAACCGGACAACCAATACCAGTACCCATGTTAGATAACACTGGTGTGGATGCGGCGAGGTATCCATTCCATAGTAAATTGAAGAACTTTTCTTCCCAAACTTTTGGTTTTGTGGTGTATGATGCTGCGTGTTTTGATACTCTAGTATAGACCGATTGTAAATCTGGATATTTTTCTGATAGGTAGTTTTCCTTTAGCATTTGCCAAGCAACAGTAGTTACCCATTTTGGTAACTTACCTTCTTCCTGAAGACGTTTCCTCTCCTCACCCAGTTCATCATATATGCTTACATCTTTCACCATTTAAATTTCCCCTCAACCCAATTTCTATTATAATCTGAACCAGTAGAACTAAAAAAATCATGTAGTGTTGTGCTTTCTAAATCTTTATAAAACCATTTAGATACAGGATTATATGTTGGTTTAAAAATACCCTTAAATCCTAAATTCTCAAGACAGATATCAAGTCTTGATTCAACAAAATGCTTTATCTGATTGTCTGTAATACCTTTGATGGAACCTTTCTCAAAAATCTTATCTATAATTATAGATTCATGTTCTAGTATAACTTTAGCAGTTTCTTCAAGTTCTAGAATTAGTTCTGAAACAAAAATATCTGTTGCTTGTCCATCAGCCTTGGCCTCAGCCAAAAGCGTTCGGAATAACCAACCACCAGCTTGTGAATGTAATGTTTCATCTATCGCACTAAAATTAATTCCAGCATTGACATTGATTAGTTTGTTCTTTCCTGCGGAATTGAAGTGTTTGAGAAAAGCAAAACTGGAATATAAAATAGCACCTTCAATCATAGAAAATATACCTACAGACTTTAAGATGTTATATACAGTATCACGTTTCTCTGTTCTCTTACCAATCCATGCCATCCTATTACTAAGGACTTCATCATCTTTATATGAGTTGTAGAATTCTTCAGTATCTAAACCAAGAACTTCGTTGATTTTATTATAGAATGGTGCATGTACACCCAATTCCATAAAAGAGAATGTGGCTGCCATTCTTTGGATATCCGGTCTAGGAAAAACTTTAGACACATAATTCTGCCAATAATCATTACCAACATTCAATTCATACAATGTAAATAATTTTAGTGTTGAAATCACACCATGATATTCTGATTCTGTGCAGTTTGTCTTTAGGTCATGAAGATCTTTCTCGACTTCGATTTCATCAGGAAACCAATTTATTTCTGCTTGTTGTTTAGCAAATTCTATTGCTACTGGGTAATCTGTGATGTATTCAGATTTAGGGGTTAAAATCCGTATTGCCATAGTATAATTCCGCGTTAGTTTTGTCTGTTGATTATATAGTTACACCCAATCTGGATAATCTGCGAGTATAGATTTAATGTCTGGAGGAGCCCACCCTTCAGGTTTTAATATCTTACCATCTTCTCTTCTTAAGACTGTACCATTCTCAGATATTTTTTCTAGATTACTTCTCGCAACTTCATCCCATATATTTTGTTGGGGGAGTTGCAATGTATGTTCTAGTCCTTCAATTACCCATTTCAGATCAGCACACGCATCAGCAATTTCAACAATATTTCTATTTGTATATGCTTCTATTAATTCACTAAGTTCCTCTAAAATTAATTTCACATATAATTCGGATTGCTCACCATACCCAACTTCCGTTTGTCCGGATGCTCTCATGAATTTCAATACATCATTCCTACTAAACATAAACTCTCCTATTATTACAAATCAACTTTTTTCCAATTTATCCATTCCATCTTAGCACGAAGATTCACGAATGTATTCTTTTCTATTATGTCTTGTATATCAGCAGCATCGAACCCGGAAAGTATCATATCATTAATATCCTTCTCGACAATCATCTCTGGCCATATACAAATAGCAAAATGATTATCTATAGCGTGTTCCATTAATTTTAAGATTTCTTTATTTCGGGGTTCATTATCAAATACTAATACTATCTTAGACTTATCATAAAACTCATTAGCATACTCTAAATTTGAACTGGATATTGCCATACAATTCTTTAAGAATAATGAGTCTATAGGACCCTCCACCACTAATATTGGATCATCTTCATTTACTCTATTTAATCCAAATGCTTTAGGTGAAGATTCATCCATTTTGATTGTTATATATCTCATCGTAGAATCCCCCAAAGCCCTACCCTGAAACCCAATAAGGTTTTCAGATGCATCATAGAATGGTATTATCAAACGCTGGTCGTTGTCATATAACTTCTTTTCGATACCCATATCAACATTAACAAACTTTTTGAAGTCTTCACAATAATACAATTCAGACCATTCAGATTCAGGGATCTTTCTATTTTTCACATACACTTTAGCAAAGTGGTCATCATCAAGTCTATAAATCTTTGGTAATGGTAATGATTTCTTAAATACTGGTTTTGTAAATTTGATAGGTTTTGGTGGCGCGGGTTTAATTACACCCTTGTCCTTATATCGCTCTAATGAATATTCATTCACTAACCCAGGATCCACTTGCTTTAACAGATTAAAGAATGTAGTGCTGATGCCACAGTTGTGACACATATAGAAGTAATCATTTTCTTTTCGATAAACAAACCCACGGGCCTTGGTTTTGTCTTTTGACGAGTCTCCACACATTGGACATCTGAATTGATACAGATCATCTTTTTTTCGTGTGAATCTATTGAGTTTCGCTGAAATGCGAAGCAAGAATGTTCTATCAATATAAATGCTCATAATAATTTCCTAAAGAGTTATATTTCGATATTATACCCCAATAAAAAAATTATGTCAACTTATTTGAATAGACCTAAATGATTTAAGAAGAACCCTAATGCCATAGCACCACCAATAACCAACCATCGCCAATTCTCTAATGCTGATAGTCTATCAGATATAGATTTGTTCTGTGTGGTTGTTTTATCTGCATGTTCTTTAAGTTTATCCTCAATACGGAGTTCCATGTCATCTATTTTTGCGAGAATTTCCTTAGTATTTTCTCTCATTTTACTATACAGGTCCCTTACATCTGTTAAAGTTTCTTTATTGCCATTTTCCAAAATGTTTATTCGAGAATCATGCACTGCTAATAACCTTGTTATGTCCGATGAAGATTTTGCTATTTCTGCTACTGTGTGGTCTATTTTATACACCACTGATTGTAATACAGCAACTTCGACTTTCATATCATTTTCCATTATCGAGTTCCTTCTGTTGCCTAACCCAATCTTGTAATGATTTTAATTGTTCTGATATTTCGTAATAGGTGCCATAGTTTCTGGTGACACTTTCTGCGACTCCAGAGAGTTTAATGTTGGTGGGGGTGTCATTAGTAGTTCCGGTGGATTCGGGAACTTCGTTCTTTGCGGAAGCATCGAGCAACTTGACAAACCCATTATTAATAACACACTTAGCGTCAGACTCTTTAGTGATATATTCCGGCACTTTCTTAATGATAACATTGGTCTTCCCTTTAACTATTTGTACTCTATCAACATATTTAGTAACAACTTGTGTTGTGATCTCAGCAGCAGCAAGTTCCCGCTTGGCAATCTCAGCTTCCATCTCTTTAACTTTCAACTGCCACACCGCTTCATTACTAATAGCACCTATCATAAACACACCAATAGTGAATATGGCTATAGACAAGAATTCCAATGAAACCTTATATGTGATTGGTATGATTTTTGAAAATGTGAATGATACAAATAAACCAATTACCCCTATCAATACAAAAACATAAAATATCCAATGTGGTAAGAATTCTAAAATAAACACAGTGTTACCCAACCCCTATCTGAAAATTTATAGCCTTCATGTTCTTTTACATGAACATCAACATTTTTGAATTCGGACCGTATCCAATTGGCAAGACTACAATTATCAATTCCAGATATTTTGATCAATAAATGATCATTTTTTTCTCTAGTTTTACATTTTAGTTGGAAACGGGTTTCGATACGATCAACCACATCAGTTAATATCATTTCCTGGCAATCACATTAGATAGTTTTCGTTTTCTTCTTTTACGATCAGCATCAACAGAACCTGCAGTAGCGGGATCAGTAGAAACATTAACACCAGTAACATTAGTAGGCCCACCACCAACAGCACCAGCACCCATTTCTAATATAAAGTCTTTAAATTTTTTCATAATTGTCGTAACTTATCCGCAACTACCATATCTATCAGTATATCTGATGATTGTATATTTTTACTGTCAATACCAACTACTATATCGGGCATCATATTTAAATATATCAAAAAAGTTTTAAGTAACCCATAATCCCCAACATCAACTTTAAAAAATAATATTCTTGTTGTTGGTTCGGGACCAAACACATTACTCAATAAAATTATATGATTAAGGATCAATCGTTCTTTTAGATCACCTAACGTTTTATATCTTTTAAACAACCTTTTGATATATTTAGTTCTTCGTATATCAGACTGAAATTCGGACATTATGCACCTAGGCGATGCATAACACTTCAATGCATAAATCTGAAAATTGTCATCATTTAACGAAGAGAACATTTTTACTGATTATAGTCCAGTAAAAATTTGCCCAGTACTTGTATTTCCAGAATTTGTATTTGATGCTGAAGTGTTAGCTAGAGCAACTAAACATTCTTTCAAATATCTAACAGTACCATCGTTGTTTATTTTTTGTGTGATGTTATTCCAACCCTGAGTAACACTCCCAATGTTAGCAGTTAATACAGTATTAGCATTGCCTGCTCTTGTTGCTGTCACTAAAATAGTATCAGACCAATATGTATTGGCAGCATCATGTGGTTGGTTATATATCACAATAGGATTATCAAATTCAACGCTAGTGCCAATTGCAATATTAGACACAAGATTTTGACTTAATTTTACTGTAGTACCAGTTACACTAAGTACAGTTGTGTTTGATGTGAAAAAACCAGGAATACCAGTAGGATTAGTACTTGTATTTGCACTGAAAACCGACCAACCAGCAAGAATGCCAGCATTAGCCACATCCGAAGATCCCGCAGCAAAAGTCAATACATTTGATACAGCATCAGTAGTATTTGCTGCTGATGTTACTGTTAATCGAACAACTTCCCTAACTTGTCTTTCTAAGGGAAATTTTGGTTTATTGTTTGCTGTATCTGTGTTACCCCAAATTGGCATTTTATTACTCCTAATTTTTTAAATTTATACAACTATTTAGTTGAGTTCTTATCTTTAGATTTATCATCTTTCTTTTCTTTAGTAGAATCTGATGAGTTTTGGCGACCTTTTAGTTCAGGGTCAAACTCCACAATTTCCCTTTTTTCGCCGGTTAAAGTGGTGCCCCCAGTAAGAATAGCTCTTGCTTTGGGTTTATTTTCACCTAATGAATCTTTATCATCAGTTTTATCGAACTTAGGTTTTTTCCCATAAGTAGATATGGATTTATCTTCCTTTTCATGATCATACATATCTTCCATTCTAAGTCTTTTATATAATTCCTTGATGATCGTGGCTGTAGATTTGCGAGTGTAGCTTTCGATACCATGGGTCAATCTAGCTTTGTCATAATGATTATTTTTCCATTTTTCGAAATCCCCAGTTTTTGCATGGCTGATCATCTGATCCCTAGTGACATATCTTGGGTCCATGCCTTTTGATTTTAAATACTTTGATAGAGCAGGATCTTTTTGCCAAGTTTCATCGATGTGTTCTACAGATTCAAATTTAGATGCCCATGGATCCATGGGATTGTTCCTATCTGGCGATTTCACATATTCAGGACTTCTTACCGACTTCAAAAAATCTTTAATTTTTTTAGACATAATTAGTTACCTTTTATCCTTTTAACGTGTTCTCTAGCGACTTTTTTAATACGAGAAACACTGTCGGCAACCTCATTAGCAATAAAAGGGACATTATCTTCTAATGGTTGTTTACCTTCAGATGATAAACATTTTTTCTTAACTAATTTTTTGATCAATGTTTTGTCTTCTTTTTCATCATCATGAGATTCACCCAACTCAACTTCTTCTTTCATCGCCATTTTAGTGGCAGTAGCATACATTACATTTTGCCAGTTTTTGCCATATTTTGCTTTAAATTGTTGCGCTTTATCTTTCATGGCCAATACAATTTCTTCACGTTTTTTTGTCTGTGAAGGTGTCATCCCCTCATCAATATCATCAAAATCTGGTGTTGATTGGGGTTTCATTGATTCTAACATTTTCTTTGAAAATGAAAGTTCTTCATATTGTTTCTTGTATTGTTTTTCTATTGCTTTATCAAATGCTTTATTGCTTTTTTCAAGTTTACGTCTGATTTCAGAATGCTCTGGATTAGTGATAGAATCCCCCTTAACTAATGATGCTCTTTTGGCTGCACTCTTTTTTAAATAAGATTGGATAGATTTTGATGTATCTAAAACTTCACCGATGTCTTGTAATGTGCCTTCGGCTTTTAGCTCACCCTTAGTACTAGTCCATGCATTTTCTTTTTTATGATCTGGGGTTAGTTTTTTATTAGGTCCATCAAGACCATCGGTAGTTCTCTTTTTGGCGTTATATTTTTCCGATATAATGGTTGCTTCTACTTCATCAACCTTTTCTAATACACTATTAACAGCATCAATCATTGATTGTGAGATTTTGCTTTTTGCAAACATTTTCATTCTACCTTTTTCTTTTTAATTCTTGGGGGGGATAGTCTAAGTGCTTTATTATTTAGGGTGTCCATCTTTTCCTTATCCATTGCATTACCAGCAGTACCACTAACTCCCATAGATGCATCATCACCATCCAATAATCCTTCCACAATTTCTTTACGGAAACATTTGAATTCTTTCTGTTCTCGGTATGTGGCATCACCTAATCCAGACATTGGGTAAACAGAGTTTGATGCTTTAGAGTCATATGTAGGGCCAACACCATCAACCTTAATGATCTTGCCGCCTTGTTTATTGTATTTAGGTTTTACGTTTAAGTCTTTGTCTTTCTGAAAATTCGGGATCTTTTTCTCAGGGCTAACTTTAATCGTGGGCTGCGTTTGTTCGTAGGTTCGAAAAATTCTACTGGAATTGCTGGCCACATCACCATCCCGGACATCATCAAGTTTGTCTGATTTACGTACAAGTTGACATGTTGGACAATTATTATCAAACAATAAATTGAGATGTTTACCACACCCTTTCTTTTTGACATTACTATATTTGGATATATCTTGTTTGGTGTTTTTTGGGTCACATGAGCATTCTAGGAACAGTTTGATTTTGGTGTGTACACTATCAATAGATTCTTTTAGATTTTCTAAATCATATATATTATCAAATACCATATATTCTTCAAATATGTCACCATACACATCAAGATTTTCTTGAGCCACACACCATTTCTCATATCTAACAGATTCGACCATAGGTTTTGTTAGTCTATAATTTCTATATTCACTTATTTCATTTGTCGTGTTGACGAATACCATGGATGTATGGTAACCTAGATTTTTTAACCCCTCATTAACATACACAATAGTATCTATATCTGTAGCGGGTCCGGTTACAACCAAAGAAGATTTTTCAGTAATTTGGTTACTTTCGCCTTTTCTTTTGTCTGAATATAACGAATAGTATGCTTGGTTATGGTTTATTTCTTGTATAGCAAATTCATTGACAATACCTCGTATTATCACATCTTTACCCGACCCAGGAGCACCAACAACAAAAACCGCTTTCGATGTCGAATGAACTATACTAGAATTGGGTCTCACATCTTCTGAAATATGATTTAATAATTCTTTAAAATTTTTCATTATTTTTATGATTATCTATTCAACATAGTACTATTTATATAAATTGATTATTAACTTAATCAAGCATGGTTTGACCAGTAAGTGCCATAACACATTCACAATGTAGGGTATCCAACTCCACTAATTTATCAGGATCAATATTTAGCAAATGTGAATGTTCTGTATCTAATCCAAGTCCAAAAGACTCAAAATTCCTCTTAATAACTTCCATATAATCATCGATTAATGAAAAGTCCCATGAGTATAATCTAGTCTCTAGTATGTGGGTTGACCCATATAGGTCCTGTGTACTCTTGGGCATCCATGAGTTTAACCTCTTTTTGAATACATATTTACTACCGATGTTTTCATATATGGTTACGTCAAACTCATCTTGTAGTTTACACCGACCACCAAGTTTGAACATTCTACCATCAAGCTCACTAAAATCAAAGACGACTTTTAATGTTTCCATAGTTTTCAATAACATATAGTTTTCCCCATGACTCTTCAACCCAAACTGATTAAATTGTTTGCAGTATTCGTCTTGGCTGAAGTCTAGACACAGATTAACTTTTTGTCGTATGGTAGATTTCTCTTCATTAGTTAGCGGATATACTGAACTGTCAGAGAATACTATAAATGCTTCCTGGTCTTTTGCTTTAATGGAGTCAAATGTTTCTAATGTTTGTTTATACCTATCTTCAAAATTAATAACCCCAAAAGAAGGTTTCATGCATGATGTGACTATAAATATATTCAATTATTTTTCCTCATACATTGATCTGGGCCAATGATATTGTATTACTGTTCCGTGTGGTGGCATGACAGGACAATCTTTAATGCTATAAAAATCATTGTCATATGACGAACCAATCCACATTTCTGGTTTGTTTCTATTAGAATCCCATGTTCTTAGATCAGTGGTTTGCATTAGGGTAACCCACCAATCATTAGCCTTTATGTCTGGGAGCGATCTGACATATGATGATTTTGTCCACCAAAATGTGCCAGAAAAATGTGCCATTGGCCATTTACATAAATTAACCCCAACACAAGAATATTGTTCCAATTTTTCTATACACGTTTCCCATTTTTCTATACAACCCCATTCTAAAAACTTTCTCCATAGATAATAGTTCACAAATGGCTGATATATCTTCTCTTGGCGCATTCTCCATGGGGCAGTGATACCTTTACAATGAAAGTATAAGAAGTATGCATCTTCCCGTAAAGCATGTTTCTGAAGTTCACTCATCGTCTCGGTTTCATCAAAAAGCTCAGAAGATCCATCATACTTTACTTTTTGTACATTTTGTAAAGATAAATCCTCTACTTTGTCATCATCTGTAATGAGTTTTTTAATGATTTGAACTTTATCAAATGTATCACATATACCAGAAAACAATTCAACTTGTTCAGCCTTACCAATACAAACAATGTTTATTTTTTCAAGTTGATCATATAACCCATGATTAATGGTTTCGTATATCTGATCTAGAAACATGTTATACCAGCACCCAGTCTCATCAGTCAGATACATGTGATAGTACGCATATTTCTTCATAATTAATCCTTATAGAAAAACCAACTATCATTTCTAAGCAGTCTTACTCTTCCGTTCTCAACACCACGTTCATTTAGAAATTGTACAAGTGCTTGATTAACACCAGGTATACTGAAATCATGTCCAGCAAATATACCACCAGATTTAACTTTGCTATAGAATAAATTAAAGTCTTCATATGCATGTTGGTATGTGTGGTTTGCATCAATAAAAACGAAATCCAAAACCCCATCTTCAATTTGAGTACTTCCATCTAACGATGTAGTTTCAAGAAAAGTCACCCTATCCGTAGAATCAACACTCGCAATATTAGAGAATAGTTTTTGTCTAACCCCATCAAACTGTTCAGCAACCATACTACCAGCATAATCATCATATGGTGTATATGGATCAATGCCAATAATGTTTTTTATGTTGGGACAACTCTCTAACATATGACACAGGTTATCCCCCTCCCATACACCAACTTCACACCCCTGAATATTATCTCCGAGTTGGTTAATGTATTGATTTAAATCCAGTGAAGCAATGTGTGGTAAATTAAATTTCATGATATCCTCATTTTGGGTAATGGTTTTTATATAAATGTACTATTTGATACTTATCAGCATCAACAGAACTCAAGTCAAAATTTTTGTTTAATGGTTTTATTTCAAAGATGCCATCATTTATTGTATATGGTTTACCACATAAAAAATACACTATAGTCATATAGCAATCATACCAACCAAACGTTGGATAATGATATTGTATCTCATCAAACACTTGTTCAAATAATTTTACTATCCGGAAATAGTTGTTTATATATGTATCTATCTTGAATATAGTACCACCACCAGCACCATAGTATCTAGTCTTTGGTGTAATACCAGAAATCTGTTCACACATATCAAAAACAAAATCAGGAACATAATTATTTGGGGTATTATGCGCAAAAATTTCACAATCATCTGGTATGTTTATTTTACCGATTATAGCAACATCATCTTCAGCACACATTATGTGTGTACCTTTTGCCAACACACACGCAACATAAAATCTTTCCATCCATCGTAATGCTTTATCTTTCTTATAACCATAAGGCATCGCTGGATAACCTAGATTGTCTGGATAATATTGAAATTGACAATTATACTCTTTCGCAACTTCACAATAATCAGGCCCAGCGTCAGAACTTATTATAATAGAACTATCAGGATAAAATTTTCTGATATTCTTTATACACTCAACCGACGCATCCTCAAAGAATCCTGGTATGTAGAACGATAACTCACTCATTTGGTTTCCAATCGTTTAGTACAGTTATAATATCAAATACCTCTTGTAAATCTAACCACCAACCATTTGGTATACACAACTGAGTATCGTGGAATGATGTTACTCCTGGGAGGTCATCTTCAGCAAATGCATCGACACATGAATATAGATCATTCCTAAAATGTACAGGACTTGATGATATACCATTGTCGGTTAGATATTGAATGAATTCTTGTTTCTTTCCGTTTAACACATGCATACTGAATAACCAATATGAACAAGTATCGTCCCATGTTGGCATTACCAAATTATGATTATTAACACCTTTAATAATAAGACTTGCGTGTAATCTATGTTCCCAAACAGAATCTCGTGCTAGTGGGATATTAGCAATACCAATAGAAGCATTGATATCATTCATATGATATTTAAACCCGGCTTCAGTAATATTCTGTGTACATCTAAACGATTCACTTTTAGTTCTATCTAACCCAAACCACCGCAATATTCTCGCTTTTTGTGCAGTTTCTTCATCTGGACATACAATAGCACCCCCATCACCAGATGTTAAAATTTTGATTGCTTGGAAACTATAACAAATGTAGTCACCACGTTCAATTGGGGTTTTTAAAAAAACATCCCATGTGTGTGCAGCATCTTCAATAACAGGAACCCCAAAAGATTTCAATGTGGAAAAGTCACAAATCCTACCTGCCCAATTAACAGCAACAATCGCTTTGGTCTTTGGTGTTATTAATTTCTCTACAGATTTTGGGTCAATCAATCCAGTAATAGGGTCTATATCCGCCCACCTAATAATAGCACCCCTATGAATCGGTCCGATATTAGATGCAAAACATGTTTGTGGTGATGATATCACTTCATCACCATGACCAACACCAATCAAATGTAACGATAAATCAATTGCTGATGTGCATGAGTTTACAGTAACTGGTCTAATATTAGTTTTTAATTCTTTATGCAAAAGATCTTCAAATTCCTCTACTTTAGGCCCTTGACCAATGAATCCAGAATTTAGTACATCAACAACATTTGTTGCTGCTTCATCTGACATATTTACTTTAAATAACTGAATCATAGATATACTCCATTTTCATAATTTGATCGCCAGTTTTAACGACTCTAAAACCCAAACTGCTATAAATTTTAAATGCAGCAGTATTTCTAGACAACACCTCAAGTTTTATTGGCAACTCAAACTCCTTAGCGTTTTGTAATAGATGATTAAACAGAACCCCACCATATCCTTTACCACGTTCACGTTGCATCAAACCACCAGTAAGCAATACAGCACCATCTTCAATTCTTAAATATCCATATCCAATAGGTTCAACTATAACCCCATGAATAACATTATATAGGATGTATAATTTATTTTTTGTTTTATCTAAATCCATATACCATAAACGCTGTTGTTCAGCAGAAATTTCATCAGTATTTCTAGTCATGAATGTTCTACACTCATTTCTGATCTCACGTAATGTTTCAATATCATTCATATGACCAAGTAATATTTCCTTTAAAACCACATTCATATTAAGTTCTCACTATAAAATAATCATTTTCATCGTATTGGTTATACTTTTGTTCTACAAACTTTTTCCACTCAGGAACTCTATCATATTGATGCACGATACAGAATGTCTCATCTAAGAATGTTTTAACGATGCCATTCTCAAAAATTGGCTCATCTTCTGTTAGGAATGGCCTAAACCCTTCAATTTTACTAGGGTCTGCGGTAGTCCCCGCATGACATACCCAAGGATCTTCTTGATCACAAAAAATTGTGGATGTTTTATATGGTTGAGTTTGTACCAACACATTAAACACAGCCTGGTCAACTATTGGGATTGGTCTGTTTATTGCATTAGTAAATATATTAAATACTAAATCTTTCACATATTCAGACAACCCCCCAATAACCCCAACATTATAAATGATATTATCTTTAAATAATTCATATACATATGGACCATACGTGTCCAATAGATTTTGATTGCCCCAAGATTCATCTTTATATCGAATAGATTCCGACCCAACTATTAGACCTTTTCTGCTATATCGACTAAAATCACACCCATTTAAAAATTCAATAGGATTTGTTTGGAAATAGACATCCTTGACATCGGTGGTGATGACATATTCATAATCTTGCCAAGTGTCTTTTAAGTAATCGTAGATTGATAAAAATCTAGCAACATGTATTGGTGCTTGTACTTGAATCATATCTACTATTTTAAACCCTTGTTCTAAAATCTTTTCTCGTGTTTCTTCAGATGCTTGTCCCAATACAAGAACTTTATCCCCACCAAAACCACATTCATTAATAGATTCTATCCAAGGTTTTAGCTGATTATAATTATAACCAGTTGCAGCACCAATAATTAAACTTTTCTTTTCCACGGAAATACTCCATCACATCTATCTTTCATTATAAAATTACCAGATTGAAAAAATTCTCTAGTAACAGACCCCTCATTTCCAGCTAATCTATACCCAACTGTATATTCACCATTACACATATATTTTGGAAAATGTGTGGATACCACATCTCTATATACCCTATCCTGTCCCCATCCACCATGCCACGCAGAAGCCACCCTAGATGCAACTTCAGTTTTTAAACAATAACAATTAGTATCTATATGTTTATTGCCAGTAACACCATCCCATAGTCCTAGCGATTCACAATTATCTTCACATATATAATCACCATTTTTACTAAAGATTTTACGCAATGAATATGACCAATCCAGACCATTAGCTTCTATAGTATCTATACATGACTTCACATGATTATCCTCAAACCAATTATCCTGATCCAAGAATAACACATAATCTGTATTAATCAAATGGCTAAATGCAGCATATATCCTATGACCATAGAAACCACCAGAACCAACATTGATAGGAAGAACCGAGAATTTTAGATTTGGGTGGTTACCAAATTCATATATTATTTTCTTAGCTTTCATATAATACTGCTCACCATCTATGACAACATAACAATTAGTTTCCATATTTTGTCTGTATATCACTGATGATATTGCATCAGATAGTTCATTAGCACCGGTTGTTGGTATTATAACTGTCGCTGTTGTCATACTGTAAATCCTTCAAAGTTTTTCTTTGGTTTTTGAACAGAAAAATTTTCTATTTGACCAGAATCTATAATATCATATTGTGATGATTGTTCAGTATCATATAGTTTCATCTTTGCACGATCAATACCAATAGTAAATCGTTTGTTTTGTGTCAAATCAGAATATCTATTTTTTAACTGCTTAACCATAATTTGATTCATTTCTTGTAAATCATCAGATGATATCAACGCAAACATCATATCAGCAGTTGCTGGGAGTCCAAATGACTCACTAACATCTTCCATACCAGGATCCGATGAATTAAACCCACTCCTGGTTGTCTGCGTGGCTGATACTAATGGGACATCAAACTCTACTGCTAAACCCCTTAACTCCTCAGCAATAGCCTTAACATATGTGTATGAATTTACATTAGCCCCAACTCTTAATCTAGAACTACAACAAATATTAAGATAATCCACAAATATAATATCTGGTGTAAAATTCCTCTTAAGGTTCAACTCATTCAACAAAGTTCTAAAATGTGTTGCTGATGCTGATGCTGTCGGGTATTCCTTAATTATAAGTTTACCAACAGTTTTAGATCGTACTCTATCGACTTTCTTAATGTACACATCCTCACTTAAATTCATTAATTCATCCATAGTGACATTTAATAGATTAGCATCTATACGTTCAGCAATACGTTCTTCTGCCATTTCCATAGTAATGTATAGAACATTCTTACCGTGTGCCATACAAGAAGCTGCCACATGACACATAAACAAACTCTTACCAACACCAGTCCCGGCAAGAATTATATTTAATGTTTTTGTTGACAACCCACCTTTAGTAATCTTATTAAAATATGTCAGATCAAAAGGTATCTTGCTTTCTTGTCTATGGTAAAATTCATAACGAGATGTCGCCTCCTCAAGATAATCATGCCCAACAGAATTATCAAACGATACAGAAAGTGCGTCAGATAATATCTTTGGGATTGAACCTTTATCATGAGTTTTATCAGCACCATCAAGAATAGAAATAGAACCTAATACTGCATTGTATATAGACTTATCTTGACAAAATTCTTCTGTCTTATCAACAATCCATTCTAATTTAGACCCAGAATCACATACCTCAAGATTATTGACATATGCATTAAGTTTATCCACATCATCTTGAGATTTATTAGATTCACCAACATATATTCGTAAAGATTCTATTGTTGGTGGGTTATTATATTTTTCAGTAAAATTGACAATTTCGTCAAATATTGCCTTCTCTGTTCTATCTGCAAAATATTCAGATTTTAAAAACGGTAATACTTTTCGCAAATATTCTTCATTATGTATTAAATTCTTCAGTATTACTAGTTCTAGATTCATCTACGATTTCCTGGTCCATATTATTTGATATCATTTGAATGAGTATGTTACCTATATAATCTTTAAATTCTAAAGTATCAAGATCATCAAATTTATTGTATTCTACAACATCATGGGTAAATTGTAAATACATCTTACTATCAACTTCATCAAAGGTCACTTTACCAAAATTAAAAACAACCCCAGAAAAAGTCCCGGTTAATATCCTTATATGTACAATCTCTGGATCATAGTCAGGAATCACAAACTCATAATCAACACCCTCAACCATATTAAATAGCCCCCAATTCATCAGCGATGGCATCAAGTTCTTTACTAATTTCATCATCAGTGATAATAGCACCATTAGAAACTTGATAGTTATCTTTTATCCATTCTTGGAAACTTGTGCTTGAAATAATAGGCAACCAGAAATCTTTATTGTCTGTATCTTTTACTCGATATTTCTTTTCCTCAACTTCACCGGTTTCCACATTTACCTTTGAGTACCAACCATTGCTTGGTTTGATTACATGCCCAGATTCTAATGCCATTTCTAATAAACCCGACCATTTACTGATACCACCTTCAAATTTAACCGTAACAGGAATCTTAGATTTTTCTCTTGAATGTCTAGACTTTTCAACATTGATAATGAAGTTATATCCAGTCAATTCAGTTCCATCTTTTTCTTGTTGGCGGCCTAGAATAAAGATATTATCAGCCGATAAATAAACTCCAGTATTATGTGTGACAACACCATTTTCTAGTACATATTGATGATTATCAGCAACAGTTATATCAAATACGTTTCTTTTACCAACTTTTTCTATATTAACAATTTTCATATTTTTTTCTCTTTACAATTATCATTATGCCAGCGTTTAATATTACCGACAACACTTTCTTTCCCACAATATATGCAAATTTCGCGTTTTTGAAATGATGATGTTGTTGCCCAAACATCTTTATCCATAACAGTATCAAATATAATTTTTTCCACTTTTTGTATTTCACAATGTTGTTATATCATCTCCAATATTAAGTTCCTTTGCCGATACAAATTCTGAATTTTTAAGAAATGGGTGTTCATCAGAGCAAATTACAGAGTAACCATCTTCAAATGTAATTTTATAACATTCTGGATTTCCATCTAAAAGTGTCTCTGG
>Ga0316224_1001721_pt1 | contig 22701 bp, 15 predicted proteins | sample TBH18013metaG_FD_206254 | JGI IMG/M metagenome (GOLD analysis project Ga0316224, IMG submission 206254) | Freshwater microbial communities from Trout Bog Lake, Wisconsin, USA - TBH18013 | ecosystem: Environmental > Aquatic > Freshwater > Lake > Hypolimnion/Profundal zone | place: USA: Wisconsin... | reverse complement strand
CAGCCCCTTGGCCTGCGCCGTGGTCAGTGCAGCCAATTGCGTCGAGGTCAGGCCTTGCAGCAGCGCGGTCGAAAGCGCCGCCAATTGCGACGACGATAGACCTGCAAGTTGGCTGGAGTTCAACGACACCAATTGTGTTGAGGTCAGACCTTGCAGCAGAGCGGTCGAGAGCCCGGCCAATTGTGACGACGACAATCCAGCGATTTGATCGGCGCTTAGGGAGCCGAAATTGGTCGAGGTCATCCCTCCAAGTTGAGACTTACTTAATGTCCCAAGCTGCGTCGAGGTTAGGCCACCAAGCTGCGTACTGCTTAAGGACGCGATCTGCGTCGAGGTCAGCCCTTTGGCCTGCGCCGCAGTAAGCCCCCCTAACTGTGCCGAAGACATGCCTTGCAGGAGCGCCGTCGAAAGACTCGCAACCTGCGACGATGATAATCCGGCGAGTTGGCTGGTGCTTAGCGACTCCAACTGTGTCGAGGTCAGGCCGCCGAACTGCGATGTGCTTAACGCCCCAAGCTGTGTCGAGGTTAGGCCGGAAAGTTGAGTGCTGCTTAAGGATCCGATCTGTATCGAGGTCAAACCTTTGGCTTGCGCAATGGTCAATCCCCCCAACTGCGTCGAAGTAAGTCCTTGCAAGAGCGCCGTCGAAAGACTCGCAACCTGCGACGATGATAATCCGGCGAGTTGGCTGGTGCTTAGCGACTCCAACTGTGTCGAGGTCAGACCGCCAAGCTGCGATGTGCTTAACGACCCAAGCTGCGTCGAGGTTAGGCCACCAAGCTGCGTACTGCTTAAGGACGCGATCTGCGTCGAGGTCAGCCCTTTGGCCTGCGCCGTGGTCAGCCCCCCTAATTGCGTCGAGGTCAGACCGGAAAGCTGCGTGCTGCTAAGGGAGCCAATCTGCACCGAGGTCAACCCTTTGAGTTGGGCTGCGGTCAATCCACCCAACTGTGTCGAGGACAGACCTTGCAAGAGCGCCGTCGAGAAGCTCGCAACCTGCGACGATGATAATCCGGCGAGTTGATCGGTACTTAGGGAACCTAGATTGGTCGAGTTCAACCCTTTGGCCTGCGCCGTGGTCAGTGCGGCCAATTGCGTCGAAGTCAGACCGGAAAGCTGCGTGCTGCTTAAGGATCCGATCTGCGCCGAGGTCAACCCTTTGGCCTGAGCTGTGGTCAATCCACCCAACTGCGTCAAGGTCAGACCTTGCAGCAGCGCCGTCGAAAGGCCCGCAACCTGCGACGATGATAATCCGGCGAGTTGATCGGTGCTTAGGGAACCTAGATTGGTCGAGGTCAAGCCGCCAAGCTGAGCCGTAGTCAGCCCTCCTAACTGCGTCGAGGCTAGGCCGCTAAGCTGCGTGCTGCCTAATGATCCGATCTGTATCGAGGTCAAACCTTTGGCCTGCGCCGTGGTCAGTGCGGCCAATTGCGTCGACGTCAGACCTTGCAGCAGCGCAGTCGAAAGGCTCGCCACTTGCGACGACGACAATCCCACAAGTTGACCGGTGCTCAACGACGCCAATTGTGTTGAAGACAGGCCGCCGAGTTGACTGGTCGAAAGGCTCGCCAATTGCGACGACGATAATCCGGCTAATTGATCGGTGCTTAAGGAGCCTAGGTTGGTCGAGGTCAGCCCCTTGGCCTGCGCCGTGGTCAGTGCAGCCAATTGCGTCGAGGTCAGGCCTTGCAGCAGCGCGGTCGAAAGCGCCGCCAATTGCGACGACGATAGACCTGCAAGTTGGCTGGAGTTCAACGACTCCAATTGTGTTGAGGTCAGACCTTGCAGCAGAGCGGTCGAGAGCCCGGCCAATTGCGACGACGACAATCCGGCGAGTTGACTCGTGTCTAGAGAACCAAGATCGGTCGATGTCAGGCCGCCAAGCTGCGACTTACTTAATGCCCCAAGCTGTGTCGATGTCAGGCCGCTATACTGTGATGTCGGATTGGTGCTGGATATTGATGGAATCTGCGTGGTCGTCAGGCTCGTTACCGAGGTCGTGGTCAACGATTGAATATGCGTTGTTGATAAACTAGGCACAGACGTTGTCGTTAGACTGGCAATATGAGTGGTGGTCAAGAGGGCAATCTGGGTCGTGGCAAACGCAGCATGTTCCGTCGTCGTGAGCTGCGATGACCCGCCAAGATCGTATTGCCATGTGAAGCCGCCGTTCTGCGACACCACAGCCACTACGGAGAACACGACGTCTTGGGTACCGCTGACAGCTCCCAAATCCAACGGATTGGCGACAAAACTCTCAAAACTGCCGAGCGTGGTGAATGTTTGACTATATTTGCTCACCCCGTTGTCGGTGATGTTTAGCGTTAGTGCGTTAAATCCGGTGAAGGTGTCGCTGTTGCTTCCCAAAGTGCCGGTCAACATGCTGTAGCCAAGGGTTCCCAGCAAAAGCTCGCGCTCTCCGGAAACAGCGAACTTGTATTCCGCACCTAAAGTGTAGGTGTATTGGGCCGCGCCGACAGAGCCGTAATCGCTGAGACCTTGCGCAGCAACATAGCCTGCAACGTATAGACTGGGGTTGGTCGTGCCGAAGTTCCCTTGCGGCAGGCTTGCCGATTGGGGGAGTAAATTGCCGAAAGAGTAGGCTTGGCCGCTGGTGACGCCGCTTGGGTATAAATATGACGGGGTCGGAGTTCCGTAGCCCCCAATAACGGCGCCGGTTTGAAGAATAGCCGGGCCGCTCGACGAATATGCCGATGTTTGCGCCATGTCGCCTTTACCATCGACAACCGTGCTGGTAGCCGATGTACTGGTGGCGTTGTTGCCGGCGCTTGCGTTCGCATGGATCAAATTGCCGGTGCCGATCCCTGCTGCGTTTGCCGCCGCGGTAGAGGAAGCAGGACCGCCGGAAACGTCAACCGATTCGCCGTCATATGCATCGGCCGTTGCCGTTACCGAAGTCCCCCATTTGGTCGAGGTCAGGGAAATATACGCCTGGGCGCTCCCGTCGGCAGCCGCATTCGGGCTATCGCGCCCACCGCCGCCGCCGCTCGCATAGGACAGCCCTTGGACACTGCTGGCTGTTGAATCGGTAATCGTCAAGCTGGAATAGGCGTTGCCACCGGCTCCCGCTTGAACAAAGGAGTTTCCGCCGGTTCCCCCCATCGCAATCTGAGCAAGGCTCAAACTGCCGGTGGTGGTGCCGTCAACGGCATTGATCAAGGTCGCGTCCGCACCGTTGCCGCCAACGCCACCATTATAGTTATCGACGCCACTTGCACCCTGTACGGTCAGCGACTGATTGAACGGAGGGTTTATTAGGCTTGCTATTTGTGTGGTCGCCCACGCGGCCGTTTGCGTCGTCGTCAAAGAGTCAAACTTGGTGACGGTCAGTCCCATGATTTGGGTGGTGGACAACGCCATTAATTGCGTAGAGGTCAGCACATCAATTTCGGTTGTGGTCAGGGTCGATACTTGCGTACTGGAAAGCGCGCCTAAATCGGTGAAGGAAAGGGTCGCTACTTGCGTACTGGACAGACCGGCCAATTGCGTGGAGCTGAACGCGTTAATCGCTGTCGTCGTCAGGCCCGTCAGACCGGTGGTCGTGATCGCCGTCATTTCGGTGATGGTTAAAGCCGCCACCTGCGTCGTCGTCAGGTTGACGATTTGAGTCGTCACTAGGTTTGAAATCTCGGTCGTGGTCAAATGGGCAATCTGGGTCGTGGTGAACGCCGCAAGTTCCGTCGTCGTAGACATATCCGTCGCAAAACCGGCCACATCGATAACCGAGAAGCCGCCGCCTGTTGATGCAAGCACCATCCCAGCATTATTGATCGTTGCGGAAAGGTATGACTGTCCGCTGGAATCAAAGGCGCTTACGGCACCATTATTGATGTTGTAGACAAAAACCTCGCTTTGTCCGTCATTCATTACGGCAGTTCCCGCGATCAAGCCCGAACTATTCGCACTGTCGAAACTTGTTTGAGCTGCTCCCGCGAACAAGAAAGTATTCAATGATCCTGTATTGGTATTATATATAAATCCTTCAGAGTTGTTTGCGAATTGCGCATTACCCCAAACATACCCAGAAGCGGTAACCCCGTTAATTGTTGTATTATCCGCTCCGATAACAATTACAGTATTTATTGCACCTGAATTGATATTGTAGACAAACCCTTCCTTTCCGCTGTTACCATTGGCACCGTAAACACCCGCGTTACCAATAATGATTCCGTCATTGCTTATCGAAATAGGGGTCGTTGAATACGACCCAGCAATAGAGAATGTATTCTCTGATCCGGTGACGCTATTGTATAAAAATCCAAGCATTTGCCCGTGCTGATAGGAACTCCCAACAAACATGCCGTTATCGTTCATTCCCGCTATACCCACTAATTGGGAACTCAACGATGACAGCGCGGTCAAAACTCCCGTATTGCTGTTATATACGAACGGATCATTCAAAAAGACGCCTGAAGTCGCTTGAGCGACTCCATAAACCATGCCGGAGCTGTTTATGCCTTGGGGAGCAACTGACCATCCTGAAAGAGAAATCGAACTTTGCGCTCCCGAATTTAAGTTGTAGACGTACCCGATTTGTTGATTTTGAGCTGTATACTCAACGCCAACGGCAACGTCTGCGCCGTTGACAGAGACGACAGAGCTTCCAACCCCTCCTATAGGGGAACTGTTGGCGCCGGAATTCGTGTTATAGAAAAAACTGTAATTTTGACCGGATGCTGTCTGGGCACACCCATACGCCATACCATCAGCGTTGATTCCATAGATACTGGTTGACGACGCTCCAGGTGCTTCAAGCGTATTAAATACGCCAGTCTCGCTGTTATAAGTAAATCCTACCCCTTGATTGCTTATATTCGCGGTTCCAACAACAATGCCCGTATCACTGAGTCCAACGGCGTTGCTATATATCGATCCGGACACATCAAGCACGCCAACTTGCATCGTGGTCAGATTGGTAACCCAGGCAACGTTCAACCCAGCAACCTGCGTCGTTGTCATGTTTCCCACCTCCGGTCTCGGTCACTTCGGCGCCATCATAAAATGAATTCCAAGTGACCGCCGATATCCGAGCCAACCTGTAATTCGCCTGATGACTTTTTTGTCTTTCGCGGATGCCCCTAATAGGGTTTGGCAACCTTGGCAATCGGCCCATACCGCCCAAATTTATGGGGAGCTAACCATATCCGCGTATAAATATTTGATTCCGCTTAGTTTAGCTTTACAGTACACTCCACTACTAACCAGCGTAGCACACTTTCAATATCGCGATCCATAATTAATCGGCACGCCATTTCCGCAAAGGCGCTTTCGTCCTTAGCCCCAAGCTTAGGGAACCTATGGGGAGAGCCAAAATCAAGGATGCGCGAAGCACAAGGATAACAGGCGCGATCGACGCTTACTGCGGAACCAGAACTGCAAGCGAGAGGTTGTCGCAGCGACCAGGGAACGCGACGGACGAATTCCGGCTAAATTGTCCAACCGATGTCGCGTCGCGTTTATTTGGGATATTGTACCAAGGTCGTCTTGTCTATTGCCCCCGCATGACAGACAATGATTATATAAAAAAATCCCGTATCGGGAGAAACGTTATGCCAGATGATGGAATGCCTGCCCGTCCCGAAGGAAAGACGGTGCAAGAGACGATGTACTCGACCGATCCGCGCGACGTCGCATGGGTTCGACAGAACATTCCTTGTCAGTCAGCCTGTCCGGCCGGCACCAATGTGCCTGCCTATATCCGTTTGATCACCGAGGAACGCTACGGCGCATCCTACGAGGAAAACCGAGTGGCCAACGTGCTGCCGGGCGTTCTTGGCCGAATCTGTTCGCGCCCCTGCGAAGACGCCTGCCGTCATGGTTGGGCGGGAAACGGCGATCCGGTGGCGATCTGCCACTTGAAGCGAGCCGCCGCCGATATGAAGCATGCCGGTCATCGTATTACCGAGAAATTATTTACTCCGACGGGTAAGCGCATAGCCATCGTCGGCGCCGGTCCGGCCGGCGTCGCCGCCGCCCACGATCTCTCCTTGTTGGGTCATGACGTCACCATCTTCGAACGCGAAGAGCAGCCGGGCGGCATGTTGGCTTACGGCATTCCGGAGTTCCGGCTGCCGCGCGACGTTTTGTCCGTTGAACTGCATAACGCGTTGCGCCTTGGAGTCGAATTGAAAACCGGGGCGGCCGTCGGCAATGGCAAGGGAGAGCGGCGCGTTTCCGGTTTGCTCAAGGATTATGACGCCGTGCTGCTGACCACCGGGTGCATGGCGGCGATGCCGTTGTCGCTGCGTGGCGCCGCCGAGGGCGACAGCCAGTCCTCGGGTCATCCCGACGTTGAATACGGCCTTAATTTCCTGCTTGAATTCCACCGGGGTGAAAAGAAGCGCGTCGGACGTCGGGTGGCCGTGGTGGGCGCGGGATTCACCGCGCTCGATTGCGCCCGGGTGGCAAGACGGTTGGGGGGCGAGGAAGTCACCATCCACATCAGAACCACCGAGGATTATATCCCCGTCACCGCCGAGGAGCTGTTTGAAGCCAAGCGGGAAAGAGTCCTGCTGAAAGGTCTGCGTTCGCCTATCGCCTTGATTACCGACGAAGGCAACCGGCTTACCGGCGTCGAGTTCGTTCAGAACCGTTTGGGCGGCTGGCGCACGGGTGGACGCCGTCATGCCCTGCCCATTGACGGGTCGGAATTCATCGAGCCGTGCGATACCTTGATCATCGCCATCGGCCAAAAAACGGTTACGGAATTCATCGACGTCAAGGTCGAGTTGTCGCGCGACGGCGCGGTGATGGTCAGCGATAACGGCATGACGACCGTCTCCGGACTTTTCGCCGCCGGAGATTTTGTGCGCGGTCCCACCATGGTGGTGGACGCCGTCGGCGAGGGCCGACGCGTAGCCGAGCAACTGGACACTTGGCTGATGGGCATTGAGCGACGGACCCAGGCGGTGAGAATCGAACCGGTGGAGAAGCCGTTGCGTGAACGCAGCTTCGACTTCATCACCCGGCAGCATATGCCGACGATTCCCTTGGCCGACCGGCTTGCCGACATCGGCCGCGAAGTAGAGGCGGGATTTGATCCGGCGACGGCGAAGGAAGAAGCCAAGCGGTGCTATCTGTGCTTCCTGCGTTATCAGATCGATGTCGATCGTTGCATCTATTGCCGCGCTTGCATCGAAGTGGCGCCGCGCAATTGCATCAAGATGGTCAAAGGGGTCGAGGTCAATCCCGACGGCACGTATGGTCCGCTCCAGGAATCCAAGCTGTGGAACGAGGTTGCCGCCATTTGGATCGACAACAACGAATGTATACGGTGTGGCGCCTGTAGCATTGCCTGTCCGGTGCAATGCATCTCGATCACCCGCAATGAACTGGTGGACGTAGACACCCCTGGCAAGGAGTGCTGCCCATGAGCGCCAAGCAAAAACACCATCTGGTCATCGGCAGCGGCATTGCCGGAAGCCAGGCCGCCGCGGTCTTGCGTGCCAACGATACCGACAGCAAGATCACCATCATCACCCTGTCCAGCTTGCTGTTCTATAATCGCTACGATCTGGCGCAGGTTTTCCGCGGCCGTACCGACTGGCGCGATTTTCTTATTTTTCCGCCCAACTATTACAATGACAACCGCATCGAAGTGCGGCGCAATTCCCAGGTGGCAGGCGTTGATACGCTGAAACGGACGGTTACCCTCAGCTATCAGGACGTCCTTCATTACGACAGTCTGCTGGTGGCCACCGGCAGACGCGGTTACCTGCCGGCGGAACTGACGGAGTTCCGCCCCCTGATGCAATGGTTTACCTCGTTCGAAGATGCGATGACCATGGCGCGGGCCGTGCCTGAAGGCGGTCACGTCATCATGTTGGGGGGCGATACGATCGGCCTTGACCTTGCCTGCACCCTGGTCGAAACAGGGTATCGGGTCACCTTGGTGGCGGACGAGCATTGCTTCTGGCCGCACACCGTTACCGCGGAAGAACGCCCTACGTTTCTTCAAGCTCTGTCGACCATCGGCATTGAAGTCGTCGAAGGTGCGGTCGCCTCGGTGTCGGCCGGCGTCAAGGGTTTGCCTGGGCGCAAGGTGACGTTAAAGGACGGCAACGAATTGATGGGAAATGTGGTGATGCCGTTTTTCGGCGCGGTTCCATCGGTGGAGTTCATCGCCGGAGGAAGCGTAGATATTGAACGTGGGTTGCTGGTCAACCCACAGCTAAAGACTACCGATGAGGCCATATGGGCGGCAGGCGACGTTTGCCAGATTTGGTCGAAGGAGGAGAATCGCTACCGTTTTTATCACGGATGGCGGAACGTGCGCGCCATGGGGGATCTCGCGGCGCGGAACATGCTTGGAGGGAGTGACGCCTTTGTCTCGACCCAGGACGAAAAACTTAGGATCAACCAGGACGGCAGGCTTGTCTCGCCCTTCTGGGAAACCGACTGAAACTGCGGCGAACGCCGTCGGTACGGATATCCAGATCGCCATTGTCGGATCGGCAGGGGACGGGACGATAGCCGCTGGAGCCATTTTGCGCTCGGCGCTAGCCCAGGCCGGCTACAAGGTTATCAGTTTCGATATCTACCCGCCGGAAATTCGCGGATTCGGCAAATGCGTCGCCAGAATGCGCGTTACCACCGAACAGGCCTATTCGCTGAAATCAAAATCCGACATCCTGGTATCCCTGGACGACGGACATGTCGTGCAGCATGTGCCGGAAGTGCGCGATTACGGCGCGGTCATTTACGAAACCAAGCCGGTGACGGCGCCACCCACCGGGCATATTCTCGGGTATTTGCGCCCGGGACAGATTCCCTATGGCTGCGCCATCCGCGAAATCAGCGAAAAGACCACCGGCGCCAACCGTTCGCGCAACATCGTCGCGGTCGGCTTCGTCGCCGGTCTTTTCAACTTACCAACGACGGCGTTCCATTCCATCATCGACGCTCAGTTTCGCAAACGGGGCAGCAGCGTCGCGGCAGTCAACCGCGCCGCTTTCGATGCCGGTTTTGCCGCCGGCAAGGCCGCTTTCAAGCTGGACGACGTAACCTTTGGCCCGCCCGAAGAAACCAATCGCGACAACGTGACCGTCGCAATGATGAACGGCAACGCGGCTGTGGTCAAAGGCTGCTTGGATGCTGGAATCGACACTTTCTTCGGCTACCCCATCACTCCCGCCACCACGATCATGGAACGGCTTGCCACGGAGATGCCCAAAGTTGGCCGTCGTCTGGTGCAAACCGAAGACGAGATCGCCGCCATCTCCGCGACCATCGGCGCCGGTTGGGCCGGTGCCCGTTCGGCGACCGCGACTTCGGGGCCGGGGCTTTCGTTGATGCAGGAAATGCTGGGCCTTGGCTCGATGGCCGAGGTCCCCTCGGTCGTGTTCGTTTCCCAACGCGGCGGGCCGTCAACGGGCATGCCGACCAAAACCGAACAATCGGATCTCAATTCCGCTGTCTGGGGCAGCCACGGCGACGCTCCCAAAATCGTCATCGCCCCAACGAATGTGGAAGGGTGTTATCGATGCGCGGGCAAGGCCTTCGAAATGGCCGAAGCTTACCAGACGCCGGTCGTCGTCCTGCTCGATCTTTACCTGTCCAACCGCTACGAGACAGTGGTGTTCGGCGCCGGCAATCCGTTCGATCCCGACACCAACCGTCCGCCGCGCAAACAGGATCTCGTCTCCGGCTACAAGCGGTTCGAGCTGACCGAAGACCACGTTAGTCCCCGTTCGGTTCCGGGCGATGCCGGGGGCATGCACATCGTTACCGGGCTTGAGCACAACGAATTGGGACGCCCCGCCGACAGCGCGGAAATGCATGAGAGTATGAGCCGCAAGCGCCATGAAAAATTGCAGGCGGCGTTGCATCATCCGGACTTTACGGTGACCAAGCGCTTCGGCCAGGAAGGGCGGGTCGATATCGGCCTGCTGGGATGGGGGTCCACCTTCGGCGAATGCTTGGAAGCCATGCTGCTGGGGCAACGGGAAGGCATCCGGTGCGCGGCGATGAAAGTGGTGATGCTATCGCCATTTCCGACGGACCCAGTCACCGCTTTTCTCGATAGCTGTACGCATGTGCTTGTGCCCGAACTCAATTACCAGGGCCAATTCGCCCAGTTGGTACAGGGAACTCTGGGCCGCAAGGTGCATCGCCTGGACCGGATTCCCGGCGTACCAATGAGCGTTGATGACATTCTCGTCGAAATGCGTCGTCTTGCCTCGATACCGGCAGGTCGACAGGCAGCGGAGTAGCGCCATGGCACACGAAACCGTTTATCTCGAAGAAAAGCTGGCGGAAGTCTGTAGTTCGGGCAAGCTTGACTTCCGCTCGAAGTCCCTGCCGACATGGTGTCCCGGTTGCGGATATTTCGCCATGGTCGACGGTGTCGCCGCCGCTTTTTCGGCTTTGGGCGTCGCCAAGGAAAATGCGGTGGTGGTTTCAGGGATTGGCTGCTCTTCGCGATTCCCATTCTTTTTGAATACCTATGGCATGCATACGCTTCATGGTCGCGCTCTGCCGGTAGCCACCGGCGTGAAAGTGGCCAATGACGCTCTGTCGGTGGTTGTCGTCGGAGGCGACGGCGACGGTTTCGCCATCGGCGGCGGTCATGTTCCGCATGCTGCCAAGCGCAATGTCGACATTACCTATCTGCTGTTCGACAACGGCATTTACGGTTTGACCAAGGGGCAGACGTCGCCGACCTCGGTGCAGGGCTTCCGCACCCCAACCAGCCCGTATGACAATCCTGATATACCGCTCAACCCCTTGTTGATGCTGCTTTCTTACGGAGCCAGTTGGGTCGGCCACGCTTATGCCGGCCACCCCGACCATTTGAAGATGATGATTGCCAAGGCGATGGAGCATCGCGGCTTTTCATATCTTCACATTCAGTCGCCCTGCGTTACTTTCGACAAGACCGAGCGCACCTACAACAATCTTGGTGTCTCGGTAAGAGACCTGCCCGCCAACCACGATGTTACGGACAAGGTCGCGGCCATGCGTCAGGCAATGACCGGCCACCCTCCTCCGCTGGGCGTCTATTTTGTCGAGCACCGGCCGACCTTGGGCGATGCCTTGAACGAGATCGTGGACAAGGCTGGCGGAAAAGATTCTCGGCGAAGCATCCACGCAGCGGAATAATATCGCTGGCGTCGGCAACGGCGGGGGTGGATAGGCAAGTTGACACTCCTACCTTGTCACCATGTGCCGCCGGTCTTTTGTCAGAACGTAAAGATGCGGTTCCACGCCTTATCGACAGCCAGTCCCGCCAACTCTCAATTTTCATCTTGTGGCATTTGCTACATAATACCGCATTTTTCGGGCTATTGGCAGCGACATGTAGACGCCAATTAATCACGCGTGCGATATGGATATTGGCGTTCTTTTAGTTGTCGAATTATCTCGTGGCCGTACTTTTCAGTTAGACGAAGCAAAAACGTTGGCTCAACGGCATTCACAAAGGCAAGCAACCCAGCAAGGCGCAGAGATTCCTGATCGTCAAGTTTGCCAAGCACATAGTGATGCAATGTGGCTCGTATCTCACGCTTTCTCTTGTGCCCGAGAGAAACCTCTCCATCGTCAGAGAGCACAAGGCCAGTTACTACACGTCGAAATTTCTTGGTAGAAAACACAGTCTTCTTTTCATTAATGCGCAGATGTGGTGACGATGTTTCCCGAATAATTTTGCGCAAGACACTCTCAACCCCAGATAGGTTTCCTGCGCGTTTAGCTGAGAAGGTCAGATCGTCCGCATAGCGGGTGTAAGTTACGTTATCCGCTGAGACTGCCTCGAAAATCTTACTGTCAAATTCCGCCATAAGAATATTAGACAAAAAAGGAGATGATGGCGCTCCAATAGCAAGGCGTAAGACAGACCCATATTTAGTGCGTCTAAATAATATTTTAGCACTTGTTGTTATGTCGTCATCATTTTCAAATAAATTATTTTTTTTACAATATGCCCACCAGTCTCTCGATGTTATTGATGGGAAAAATTCTTTAAAGTCAAATTTCAGAATTGCACCACCATGAACGTGGGCCTCAGCGTTATCTCTAATAGATTTACCTTCACGATATGCTAACGCCGAGCCATGAACCGGCAAGCTGGATAATATCTCCATGACCAGAATGCGTTGGAAGAGCTTAACTTCTCTTGCGGGCTGGGAAATAAGCCTTTCACCACCGTTCCTTTTGGGAATGGTGTATGTTTTATATCGTGATGGGGCATTCGAGACAATAGATCGCACGTCACCTTCACTAAGGCCGCTTCCTTTTGTGAGAAGGTCTATAATCTTAGACATGACCTGATCCTGACTGTTGGATCGCGGCAAACCTGAGTTTGTCGTTTTCCATCCAGTATTCACGAATTGCGGTCCGACGGCGTGATTTGTTAAGCTCTTGGGCACCCTCCTTCATATGCAGGGTCGCGGCATCTTGACCTTTTTCAATGCTTTCTTTTGTAGGAACATAATAATCGTTTGCCCCTTTTGAAATAACAATTAGCCAGTTAACGGCCATCGCACATCGAAGGTACCCTCGTATCTGTTGTTCGCTTTTCTGAACGCCCAAGCTATCGATGAGCCATTGAATTTCTTGCCTAGTCAGCGCACCATACTCTTGAACTAGGCCAACAATTAATTTAATAACGTGCCCCGCACGCATTTGGTCAAAAGTAGTAGGTTCATGAGGTTTTTTGAGTCTTTCAGCCAACGAACACTCTAATATTCCTTCTAATTTTTTCTTATCTACGTTTTTGGCGGAATTAATTTCCAATCCTACATCATGGTCAGCCACAACTTGTATTGCAGCTCGACCAACCTCACGCTCAATGCGCTTCAATGGCCCTAGTTTAATAAACGAAGGCTGTGTCCAATATTTCTCGCGGACTATAACAAACAGGCGCTTCATAATCTCATCAATCACGGAAAATGCGCCAAGTTCGGCAAGACTGCCCTCGCTCTCGCAGAATAGAATAATCAACTCTACTATTTGAGCGAGGTCTGTCTCAAAAATGAGTATGTCATCATAGCTATCATGAAAATCATGTTCGCTAGTAATGTCTTCAGCCTGGAGTAATATTTTGTTTTTTAATGGGTTAATGGGGAAAGTTTTTAGGAATGCATCGCGTAGAGATTTCGGTACCGGATCATCAATATCACCGTATGGTCCGCCGCATAACAATACGACGCCAAACGGCTCTCTTACATGTATCCGTTTGGCGTCAATGTCTGTAGCATAGAGTAACAAATGCTTACCTTTAAGGACTCGGAAGACGGCTTCGGGCCATCGAGCGGAGCGGCCAGCGGACGATGGCCCAAAGCCGTCTTCCGAGGCAACAAAAGCACACAATAAAATTAGACCCAGCGAAGCGCTAGGCCAAGCACCTTGCGGCGCTTTACGCGTAAGCTTCGTCAAGCTATTCAACCCACGCCCTGCTGTCAACCCCAAAGGGTACCGGTGAGGGGAGAACTACGGGCTTTCTCCTTCTCGACCATCTCATGGATTTATTCATCCGATGGCAACGGTGCATTTTGAGATAATTTCCAACGGACCCCACGACCGTGTCCGATCTTCTCAACGGTCTTTGCCTTAACCAGATCGTGAAGCGTTACCAGAATGCGTCTGGTAAAGTCGGCCTTCATTTTCCGATCTGCTAGAGGGTCCATTCCTTTGTCCTGCATGGCAACGATGGCAATATCTTCAGCTTTTGCGTCTCGGTGTTCACGGAGATGGTCGTAGCAGCGCCGAGATATCTCGCAGCGCCCGAAATAAGCCGAGCGCTTTGGCATTCGGCCCTTGGTGGGATTTCTATGGGCTCAACATCATAGAGCCTTAAGACGGCATCCACGTGGAAGAGATCAGCTTGCAGTTTATCGATCTGCCGCCGCAGGTCGATAATCAGACCGGCGACCGATGAGCGTTTTGCCTGAAGGCCTGAAATGATAGCACTGTCTCCCATGAAGACAGCTTACTAAATCAGGGGGCAAACCTCACCGCTGGTTTGGTGGCGTTTGCGCCATAATACCGGTCTTTTGGCGCGCCCTGCTGGATTCGAACCAGCGGCCTGCCGCTTAGAAGGCGGCTGCTCTATCCATCTGAGCTAAGGGCGCAAAAGAATTTCGATTCTATATTTTAGAATCGGCCGAATTCCAGTTTTCCGAACTTGAAATTATCGGCGTAATTCTTGGGACGAAACGGCTTCTTGGGTTCGGACGTGACGACATAATCCAGGTGTTGACGTTTGGCGTAGGCGACGGCCTCGTCCACCGTGGTGAATTTCAAGGAAATTTGCTGCATGGTGTCGTTGGACCCCACCCACCCCATCAGATGATCGGGAAGCTTGGGCGCTTGCGGTTCATATTCCAGTACCCACGTCTTGGCGTTGCCCGCCGGGCCTGACTGCATTGCCGACTTGGAAGGGCGATAAATTCGTGCCTGCATGTGCCAATTCCTTTCCTAATACAACATTGACGAACCGTTGGTCGGGGCGAGAGGATTCGAACCTCCGGCTTCTAGCTCCCAAAGCTAGCGCTCTACCAGGCTGAGCTACACCCCGCGCCAAGGTTTTCTAGGGCCTTCACGGGGTTTAGGCAAGCCATAAAACAGAACAAAACTGCAAATCCCGGACCAGATCGGGAAAAGAATCCCACACGGAATTCTTGACCGCACTTTTGATCAATGCTCCTCATGATGATGGTGATGACTCTCGGGCGCCATCTCGGGCCCCATGGCGGTCAAGCCGTTGGCTTCCTGCATGGCCCTGATATAGGCCAGCACCATTTCCCTTTGTTCCGCTTTCAAACCTTCGGGCTTGGGCATATCGCCGAACTTCCACATGTGCATTTTCGCTCCGTCTTTCATCGCGGCCAGGATGACGCCGTCGCCATGGTCGGACCCGGGGGCGTAATAAGGATGCAACAAGGGCGGGGCCTTGTCGCCGCCGCGCAAACTCGTACCGTGACAAGGAGAGCAATTGGCATCGAACGCCTGCTTGCCGATCTGAGCGGCCGGCGACAGCGTGGCCGGGATTACCAGGGCCTCTTGCGTAAAGCGCGCCGAAACCGATTTTCCATCGACGATCAACGACAAAACGGCCACCACCCTGTCGGCGGCGGTCACCGGCGCCTCGGCAACCAACCCCTGCCCGTCGGGACCGAAAACGACTTCGACCTTGCGCCCGTTCAGCAGCAGAGTCGCTTTACCGGCCGCCGTTTTAGCCGCGTCGGAATGCTCGCGCACCCAGGCATGAACGGTTCCCTCGCGTATGGCGAATTCTATGCGTAAATCGTCCGTTTCCGCGATCTGACCGCCGTACCATGCGGCGCTGGTGCCGTGGGCGAAAGCCGGAGCGGTCAGAAGCATAAGGGCAAAGGCAACTTTTTTCATGTTCGTTTCTCCATGGGTTGACGCGAGTAGCCTTGCGACGTAGCGGCGGGCGGAGACAGCGACGCCATCTCCACCAGCGCCAGAACGGGCTAAACGTCACCCGCCGCGGGAAAACAACGGATAGTCGACACGGTCGCCAACCTTCAAACCCAATTTTTCCGCCGTCCCGCCGTTGACCTCGAGCACGGCGCGAACCGCGCCGGGTGAGGAAATGATGTCCAGCGATTGCGGGATGGTCCGTTCGGCGATTCCGGCGATGCGGCCGTCATCGGCGATGAAAATCATATCCAAGGGAAGCAGGGTATTCTTCATCCACATGGCGACGGGTTTCACCTTGTGGAAATCGAACAGCATTCCCGCATCGGCTTTTAACGCGCGGCGGAACATCAATCCCTGGGTTTGCTGTTGCGGAGTCACGGCCAGCTCGACTTCGAAACCATGCCGCCTGCCGTCGATCCCGACAATATTCAAGTGATCGACGACCCAGGTTTCCGCCCCCTGCGCCATGGCGCATGCCGCCCAAAACATAAAGACCGTAAAAAGCAAATGCCTGTTCATAACGCGCGACATATACCCTCCGCCAATCCGAATCAACCAATTTGGATAAAATTTTATTCAAATTAGCATAAAATATAGATTATAATATTCGTTGTTTATGTTAAATATAATTTATTTGATATACAATGAAATATCGGTTACTACTAATAACTAGATTGTAACAACCTTTTAGGTCACAATCACTTTTCGAGGAGATACCCGCCCATCCCCTTTTCCTCGAAACAGGAGCGCCGTTCCTTAACAGGAGCGGCGTTTCCGTTTTAACTCATTGCAATCGGAGCCAGGATAGATAAACTGAACTGTACAGTTTAGTCATAGCCGGTGTGATCATGTCCCTTCCATCACAAGAAATTTCCGATGCCCGCCGTTTGTCCAGGAACAAAAATTTCAAAATTCTGGGGGCCGTCGTCGTTCTGGCCGGTTTGATCGCCACGGCCAACTGGCTGCTGGGTCACGGCAATGAAGACACCGACGACGCATTCATCGATGGCGACGTCGCGCAACTGGCGCCGCAAATCGGCGGCCGCGTCGTTGCCGTTCATTTCCAGGACAACGATGCGGTAAGGGAAGGCGATCTTCTGGTCGAGATCGACCCCAGCGAAACGCAGGCGGCCGTGGACGCGGCCCTTGCCGCTTTCGACGCGGCCAAGGCCAGGATCGAACAGGCTCAAGCCAATCTGGACATGGTTCAAATTACCGCCACCGCCGAACATGCCCGAGCCGAACAGGCCTATAGCGGAGCCAAGCGGTTGATGGACCAAGCCCGTTTCAATGCCGAAGCCGCCAAGGCCGAATCCGAACGGGCCAAAGCCGATACCGAGCGATACCGCCGTCTGTACGAAGCCACCTTCGCGTCTCATCAGAAATTGGAGCAGGTGGAAGCGCAATCGCAAAGCGACATGGCGCGCTGGCAGGCGTCCCAGGCCGCTATCGGATCGGCGGCGAACGGCGTCGGCCAGGCCGAAAACCAATTGAAAGGCGCATCCACCGCCGGCCAGCAAATCGCCGCGCGTCAGGCCGAACTGTCGTTGACGAAGGCCCAGGCCCGTCAGGCGGAAGCGGATTTGGCGACCGCGCAATTGAATCTGTCCTACACCAAAATCCGCGCCCCCAAATCGGGACGCGTTTCCAAGAAATCGGTGGCTCTCGGCGACATGATCCAGCGCGGTCAAATCTTGACCCAACTGGTGTTCGGTCAACCTTGGGTCGTGGCCAATTTCAAGGAAACCCAGCTTACCAGGATGCGCCCCGGCCAACCCGCAACCATTCGCGTGGATGCCTTTCCCGATATGAAATTGACCGGCCGCGTGCGTGCCGTTCAACCGGGAACGGGCGCCCGATTCAGCCTGTTGCCCCCGGAAAACGCCACCGGCAATTTCGTCAAGGTGGTGCAGCGCATACCGGTGGTCATTGAATTGGACGATCCCGGACCCGATACCGCCGCCCGATTGGTCCTTGGACTTTCGGTCACCCCCAAGGTGGACGTGAACGCGCCATGACCAAGGTCAATCCGTGGGTCGTCACCATCGTCGTGGCCATGGCGGCCTTCATGGAGATCCTGGACGTTTCCATCGCCAACGTCGCCTTGCAGCATATCGCCGGGGACATGTCGGCCAGCCAGGAACAGGCCACGTGGATTCTGACGTCCTACCTTGTCACCAACGCCATCATTCTGCCCTTGGCCGGTTGGTTTTCCAGCGTGGTCGGACGCAAACGGTTTTTCATCGCCTGCATCATCGGCTTTTCGGTCTGTTCGTTGTTTTGCGGACTTGCCGTCAGTCTTCCCATGCTGATCCTGTTCCGCGCCATCCAGGGCCTGACCGGCGGCGGATTGCAGCCCTCCTCCCAAGCCATTCTGGCCGATGCGTTCCCCCCGGAAAAACGCGGCATGGCATTCGCCATCTACGGCATGTCGGTGGTGTTCGCTCCCGCCATCGGTCCCACTTTGGGCGGTTGGATCACCGACAATTTCAGTTGGCGATGGATCTTCCTGATCAATGTGCCGGTCGGCATTTTGCTGACTCCGCTGGTGATGTGGCTGGTTCACGATACCGAGGACGCCATCGAACGCCGCGTGGAGTTGCTGAAAAGCAAGCTGTCGATCGACTATCTGGGATTCGCGCTGCTGGCGATCGGTTTGGGATCGTTGCAGGTGATGTTGGACAAGGGCCAGCAGGAAGATTGGTTTTCATCGCCGATGATCGTCGTCTTGACCATCAGCGCGGTGCTGGGTCTGATTTCGTTCGTCTTGTGGGAACTGGGTCAAGACCACCCGATCGTCGACATCCACCTATTCAAGCTGCCCAATTTCGCCGCCTGCAACGCCATGAACTTCATGTTGGGATTCATGGTGTTCGGCACCACCGCGCTTTTGCCGCTGATGGTGCAGTCCTTGTTCGGCTATACGGCCACCGCCGCCGGCGAGGTTCTGTCTCCGGGCGGATTCGCCTTGATTTTCCTTATGCCCGTGATCGGAAAGCTGGTGGGCAAGGTCGACGCCCGCTATCTGGTGATCGCCGGGCTTTGCATCGATGCGACCGCTTTGTACCTGATGGGCCATTTCGCCCCGGTCACCGATTATCAGACCTTTGCCGGTTACCGCATCATTCAGACCCTGGGAATGGGCTTTTTGTTCATTCCGCTGATGGCGTTGCTTTATGTGGATTTGCCGTTCGAGAAGAACGACCAAGCCGCCTCGATCTCGTCGCTGGCCAGAAATCTGGGCGGCAGCGTCGGCATTTCCATGATCATGACCATTCTTTCGCGCGATACGCAAACCCGGCACGCGCAACTGGTCGAGCACATCCGTTCCGACAGCATTCAATATCAACGCTCGCTAGATTATTTGACCGCCCAATTGGCTCCGCACGGCGGATCGGCGGCTCAAGTGGTCGCGAAGGCCCAGGCGATGATCAACGGAACCGTTGAAAGCCAAGCCGCGCTGTTGGGATACATGGACGTCCATTATATCTTCGCCGCCATCATATTGGCCTCCGCGCCCTTGATTTTTCTGACCAAGCGCCAGCCCACCGGCTCGGGACCGGTCCACATGGCCGAGTGATCGCGCTTTACTTCCTCCTTTCCGTCATAGAGGATGCCCCGTCACTATCGGATCAAGGCAATGTTCTGGAAATTTCTATCCACTATCGTCGCTAGTTCTTGGCGCAACAACTGGATCGTCTTCGGCGTATATACGTTCTTCACCCTAGTTGCGGGTTTTTACGCCGCCACTCATCTGGATTTGGACGCGGACGACGACAAATTGCTGGCCGCCGACCTGCCCTTCAAGCAGGCGGAAAACCGGCTGGCCAAGGCGTTTCCAGATTCTTATGCCGATCTGGTGGTGGTTCTCGACGCCCCCAGTCCCGGACAGGCCCAGGAATCCGCCCAGAAGCTTCTCGCCGCGTTGCTGGCCCAAAAGACCATCATTCAAGATGCCCGTCTTCAAAGCGGAAACGCATTCCTGCGCCGCAACGGCCTGCTGTACCTGTCCCTTGACGACCTGCGTTCGCTTAGCGAGAAACTGACCCAGGCCCAACCGGTTCTTGGCGCCATGGCGCGCGACCCGTCATCGCGAGGCGTGGCGACGCTGCTGACCCTGCTGGCGGAAGGCGTTTCCCGCAAGGAGACCCAGCTTTTCGAAATCGAACCGCTTCTGAACGCCATTAGCGGTTTGATCGAAGGCAGCATGAAAGGCGCTCCGCCGCGCGCCCTGACCATCGACGGCGACGCCGGGGGAATGATCCCCAACCGCACCTTCATCATGGTCAAACCGGTTCTCGACTTTTCCGAGCTGACCCCCGGACTGCGCGCCGCCGGAGCCATCCGCCAGTCTGCCGCCGAACTGAATCTGGTCCCGTCCCAGGGGTATCAACTCCGCCTGACCGGCCCGGTGGCATTGATCGACGAGAATTTCGCCACCGTCGAGAAGGGCATGGGACTGACCGGCCTGTTGTCGGCGGCAGCCGTGCTGGTCATCCTGATCGCCGCCGTCAGGACGTGGCAATTGGTCGGCGCCATTTTGACCACCTTGGCGGTGGGTTTGATCCTGACCGCCGCGTTCGCCGCCTTGACGGTGAAAACCCTCAACCCCATATCAGTGGCCTTCGCCGTCATGTTCGTCGGGATCGCCGTGGATTTCGCCATTCAATTCACCGTCCGTTACCTGGACATCAGATTGAGCGCTCACGATTCCAAGGAAGCCATCGCCAAGACCGCCAAGGTCATGGTGGCGCCGCTGTTTCTTGCCGCCATCGCCTCGTCGGTGGGTTTCCTGTCGTTTCTGCCCACCAAGTACCAAGGCGTTTCGCAATTGGGGTTGGTCGCGGGCGGCGGCATGATCATCGCCCTGGTCGTGGATTTGACGCTGCTGCCCGCTTTGCTCAACCTTATCCGCCCGTTGGGGCACAAGGACATGGCCGGATTGCCGTTGGCGAAATCCGTCGATTCCTTTCTCGACCGCAACGCGCGCTTGGTGATCGGCGGAGCCGTCCTGGTGGCGTTGCTGGGTTGTTTCCTTTCCCCCCGGCTGGTGTTCGACAGCAACACCCTGCATTTGCAGAATCCCAAATCCGAAGCGGTTTCGACCTTGACGGACTTGGCGCGCGATCCCGAAACCAATCCCTATTTCGTCGACATGCTGGCAAAGAACGAACAAGCCGCCCGCGACATGGAGAAGCGCCTGAACGACATGGCGGAAATCGACCATGCCATCACCTTGGAAAGCTTCATTCCCGACGGCCAGCCGGAAAAGCTGGGAATGATCGCCGACATCGCCGACATTTACGCTCCGGTCCTGGCGCCGGAAGCCAAATTGCCGCCGCCGTCCCCCAATCAAAGCGAAGCGGCCTTGCGCGAATCCAGCATGCGCCTGGGAGCCTTGGCCCCGCCGGGAACGTCGTCGACGATCAATCGCTTGGTTCACGATCTAGAGGACGTTTCCCAATCCGAAGATTCCGTCAAGAAATTGGACAAGCGCCTGGACGATCTGGTCACCCCGAACATGGCGCTTCTGTCCGCGCTGCTTTCGGCCGCTCCGGTAGCCGCATCCGACCTTCCCCCCGATTTGGTCGCCGAATGGATCACCGCCGACGGCCAGCGCAAAGTCACGGCGTGGCCGCGTGAAAACATGTCTGACCCGGCCGCCATGGCCGATTTCGTCAATGCCGTGCATACGGTCGATCCCATGGCCAGCGGCATGGCCGTTTCCATGGTCGAGGCCGGCAACGTCATCTTAAGCGCCTTCGTACAAGCGGCTGTGCTGTCGGTGTTGTCCATCGCCATCCTGCTGGGGGTGATCCTGCGCCGGGTTCTGGATTCCCTGCTGGTGCTGCTGCCGCTGGTTCTGGGCGGTCTATATACCGTTCTGGGCTGCATCGTCCTGGGGCTGCCCATCAACTTCGCCAACATCATCGCCCTGCCTTTGCTGCTTGGCGTCGGCGTCGCCTTCAATATTTATTTCGTGGTCAATTGGCGTACCGGCATACGCAATCACTGGGAAACATCGACAGGCCGCGCCGTCCTGTTCTCGGCGTTGACCACCTCGTCGGCTTTCGGCGCGCTGGCGGTTTCTCCGCATGTGGGCACCGCATCGATGGGGTTGCTGTTGTTCCTTTCGGTCGGCATGACCGTCGCCACCACCTTTTTCCTGTTGCCCGCCCTGTTGAACCTGATGCCGAAGCCCGACGATGACTATAACTCCCTGGATTAAGCTGCTGATCGGAGCAATTCTTATCGCCGCGGTTCTGTGGTTGAAGGGCAATCCCGCCGCCTTGTGGGGCCTGCTGTCCAAGGTCGGAATCGGCGCGGTCATCGCGGCCATGGCCTGTCACGGGGCGTCCATGGTCATATGCGGGCTGGGCTGGTGGATAACGGCGGGACGACCTCGGGCCATTCCCGCGTGGCGGTTCGTCTGCGCCCGATGGATTCGGGACGGAGTCGGGCAATTGCTGCCCGTTCTGCCCTTGGCGGGTGAAATCGTCGGCGCCCGCTACCTTGCCCAAGCGGGATTGGGCGCCATTCAGTCGTCCGCCGTCACCGTGGTGGACATAACCGCCGAAATCATGACTCAAGCGATTTTCAGCTTGATCGGCGCGATGATCTGGGTGGATCAGGACGCCTCGCTGACCTTTGCCGGCGCGGCCGTCGCCATGAGCCTGCCCATCGCCGCCGCCCTTATCCTGGCCCAGAAGTTCAATCTGGCCGGAGCGTTGGAACGACTGGCCGAACGCATCATGCCCGAGTCGTGGCAATTGGAAGGCATTTCCGATTCCATCCACGCTCTTTACGCCGACAAGCCCCGGTTCTATCTGGCGTCGGCGTTTCATCTGAGCGCATGGATCGTCGCCATCGCCGAAGCCTATTTCGTCCTTGGGATGTTGGACGCGCCCATAACCCTGCCCCAGTCCCTGGCGCTGGAGAGCGTCATTTTCGCGGTTCGCGGCGTTGCCTTCATGGTGCCCGGCGCCCTTGGCATTCAAGAAGGCGGCTATGTGCTGGTCGGCGCCGCCTTGGGAATTCCAAGCGAAGCCGCCCTGGCCCTGGCCCTGGTCAAACGCGCCCGCGAGCTGTCCATGGGCTTGCCGTCCCTTGTGGCTTGGCAATGGATGTCGGCGTCATGCCCCTCCTTGCCGTCTACCCCGCCTTGCCGCCGCTCCGAAAATTCCGCAGGAAGGAATTGACCGTCTGGTGTAAAATATCCGACTGACGGTTAAGGTCTTCGGCGGAATCGGACACTTGACCGGCGATCCCCCGGCTTTCGTTCGCCTTGGCGTAAAC
>Ga0316224_1001720_pt1 | contig 22708 bp, 22 predicted proteins | sample TBH18013metaG_FD_206254 | JGI IMG/M metagenome (GOLD analysis project Ga0316224, IMG submission 206254) | Freshwater microbial communities from Trout Bog Lake, Wisconsin, USA - TBH18013 | ecosystem: Environmental > Aquatic > Freshwater > Lake > Hypolimnion/Profundal zone | place: USA: Wisconsin... | reverse complement strand
AGTTTTCTCCATCCCTGATTGCTTCATCCAATTCATTGCCGCCCAATTCAATCCTTACCAATTGCTCCTGTACGCCGTATACCTGGTTATTAAGTGCAATTGATTTTTGATACATCGCCTTTGCGTCTTTCACTTTGTCATTTTGCACCAGCATATCTCCGTAAAGAGCATAGGCTTTAGCATCACCGGGGTGTGCGCCCACTAATATCCTGCTTAATTCAAGGGCGCTGGCTTTTGCATCCGGGTCGGGGAACTTTGGCAAATAACCAAGTATAATTTTTATTTTCTGGTCAATATCCACATCCGGAATAGCAAAGGCCAATGTTAGTTCATTATAGCTGGCTTCATAATCCTTTTTATCCCGGTAAATATCAGCAAGCGCCAGGTGTACCAAACCATTGCCTATCTTTAGTTTTTCGGCAGTTTGCAATATTTTTAAGGCCTTATCGGCAAAGTTATTAGCACTATAGAGTTCAGCAAGGAATAAATAGTATTTTGGTTGCAAAGGATTGTCCGCAATCATTTTTTCGAGCTGTTTAGCTGCAAGATCGACATTGCCTTGTTTGAGATAAATTTTTTGCTTGTTGGCAAGTAAATCATCCGTTGGGCCTGTTATAGTTTCCAGCTTATCATAAATCTGCAAGGCCTCATCGTATTTTTTTTCATAAAAAAAAGCATTTGCAGCATCGAAGTAGTAGTCGGGCTTATCCGGATTGATCCTTATTAATTCGCTAAATACATTTTCGAGTTTGGCAAAGTCGTTGCCTTTTTCATAACAATCGGCCAAAGCTGCCCAATACCATTCATTATCCGGGTTAACGCTGACCGCCTTTTCTAATAATTGCTGCGCTTGCGGATAATCGTTTTTTAGTTTTTTCAGATTTGCAAGTTCATACAATGAAGCATCATTGGCCGGGTCAATCTGTATTATCTTAGCAAAAAACTCTTCAGCATCTTTTTGATTTTCAGAAGTCTTTGCCATCAGCGCCTTAAAAAAAAGATCTTTCACCATTAAGCTATCAGCATAAGTCAGGGGCTTATGCTCAGTAATTGTCGTAACGCTCCCCTTACCTGCATTTTTGTTTTGAGCAAAAACAGGACAGGAGAGAATCAGGAATAAAGACGCAAGAATCAGAACACGGAGCAGCTGATCTACCCCTGCAACATTGATTCCTATCCTCTTAATATTTCTCTGACTTTTCATATCTGTTAACATACCCTATCTCTAAAAACTTTAATAGTCCAAAGTTCCTAATCCGCCTTCTTTTTTGATGTTTTATTCTTGTTTACGAACACCCGACTCAAGACCCTTTGCTATCCTACCCCAGTATGACCGTACCCGCCTGCACCCCTTGATGTTTCGTTCAATTCTTCCACCTGTTCCCAGTTTACTTTTTCATGGCGCGCAACTACCATTTGAGCAATCCTGTCGCCGGTATTGATCTCAAACACCTGGTCCGAAAAATTGATCAGCAGCACTTTAATTTCGCCGCGATAATCAGCATCAATAGTACCGGGAGAATTAACGATCCCTATACCATGTTTAAAGGCCAGACCGCTTCGCGGGCGAATCTGCGCTTCAAAACCTTCGGGCAACTCTATATGCAACCCTGTTTGGACAAGTTTGCGCTCCATTGGTTTAAGCAATACCGTTTCTTCCACATCCGCCCGCAGGTCCATACCTGCTGCGTGCAAAGTTTCGTAAGCAGGCAAAGCATTTTTTGACCTGTTAATAATCCTGATCTTCATTGTCTTTTAAAAATAGCTCTTAAATCCTTGCCGTCAAAATAAACCGCCGCCAATATAAATAATAATAAAAGTAAATTCCCTGCAAATATATTTCGGTTAAGAACGTAGAACGATAAGTAAACGATCAGAATTGATGAAATAATATAGACCAAATTCTTTTTCAGATTGTAAGGGATAGGATAATTTTTCTGGCCCCATAAATAGGATAATACCATCATACTGGCATAAGCGACCAACGACACCCATGCTGATGCCATATAACTGTATTTCGGTATAAAAAGCACATTGAGTACTATGGTAAGTATGGCACCAACTCCCGAAATGTATAATCCATACTTGGTTTGATCGGACAGCTTATACCATACGGATAAATTCATGTAAATGCCCAGGCTTACATAGCCAAATACCAGTGGCGGAACTACAGGCAGGCCAACCCAGTAATTTTTATTGGGGATGAAATATTTAAGTATCTCGATATTCGCGATCAATCCGACAAAGATTACACATACCGCGATAACAAAATAGTCCATAATACGTGCGTAGGTTTGGCCCGCATTTTTATTTTTGGCATGACTGAAGAAAAAGGGTTCCGCACCCAAACGGAAGGCCTGAATAAATATACTAAGGAACAATGATATTTTAGCGCAAGCACCATAAATACCAACATCATGTAAACTTACTTTCGCAGGTAAAAGCTGGCCCAGCAATATTTTATCCAGGTTTTCATTGATGATATACGAAAGATTGGCAATTAATACCGGCCAGCTATAACTGTACATGTCAAGCAGCATTTTCCGGTCAAAATCAAATCTTATTTTTAGCAGTTCGGGTAGCAGGAGCAGAAATGTAATGATACTTGCAATCAGGTTTGACAGAAAAACGTAGCCCACCCATCCTTTTACATACCAGCTGCTAATCCATAATGAGCCTGCAAAATGATGTTGGATCCAATAAGGCAAAACCAAAATAAACGTAAGGTTAAGGCCGATAAAAATACCGATATTGATTAATTTTATAACCCCATACCTCCCCGGCCGTCCATCCGCCCGTATTTTAGCAAAGGGGATTACACACCATGCATCGATTACCAATATCCCCAAAAAGTAGTCTATATACGTTACAAAATCGCTATGGCTGGCTGCTATTTTGGTTGACGTTGCCGCATGGCTTAAAACCGCTCCATGACTAACGTCAATGAAATTAGCTATCGGGCCGATAAATGGCACTGTGCATAGTAAAAAAAGTATCGTTATGGTTACTACCGACGCGAACGCATTATTGTAGACCCGTTGTTTATTTTCCGGATGCTTGTTAAGGTACCGGAAAAAAGTGGTCTCCATACCAAACGCTAACACCGAGTTCAATACAGATACGTAGCTAAACATCGTAGTGAGCACACCATAAGCGCCGGGGGCATACGCTTTTGTACTTGTATATAGAGGGGTAAGGAAAAAACTTAATACACGGCCGGCAATCGTGCTTACACCATAAATGGCTGTTTGTCCGGCGAATTTTTTAGCGGTTGACAATTGTACTGCTGCGAATTAGTTTTTAAAGTTTATACCTGTTATAAACTCTTTTTTACAAGTTCAAAATTACGATAGTTTTTCAATTCGCCTTCATCACTTTCAACAGAACTTACCATTGCATGTTCCGGCCCCTCACGGCACCAGTCCAAAAACATATCCAGCGCGATATCATCCCCTTCCGCTTCAATGAAAACGTCACCATCAGGTTCATTTCTAACGAAGCCTTTAACGCCGAGGTGATCAGCTACGGCTTTCGTGGCCCCACGGTAAAAAACGCCTTGCACTTTTCCTTTTACTGTTATATTGAGGTGTTTCATTTTTTGTTGTAATGTTGGAAAGTTGTAATGTTTTAATGTTGCTTTTTTACTGAAATATCGGCACATTGCTTTTTAGAACTTCACAAAACTACTATAAAATACAACATTTCAACTTTCAAACATTACAACTTTACAACCTCTTAATATTCCAACTTTACAACATTCCAACAAATCTTAAACCAACCTTCTTATTTTGGTTTCCGGCGTAATTTTCATTCCGTCGAGGCCGGTGATGAGATTTAAGCCGGGGATTTTGCCTGGTTCAAGGGTGCCTTTTTCGTCATCGATACCTAAATACTTTGCGCCATTCAGGGTGCCCCACTCTATAAGCCGGGCGATACTTAATCCGCGGAAATTTTGCTGAAGGGTACGCATTTCGCTTAGCATGCATAAACCTCCGTTGGATGCAAGGCTATCGGTGCCCAACATTATGTTAAAACCCATATCTGTAAACAAGTCCACTTTTGGCAGCACGCCTTCGATATACATATTAGCATTTGGACAAAAGCACCAGTGTATTTTGCTGTCAAAACGCTTTGTGAAGTAAATATCTTTTAAATTAGTGAAGGTATTATGTACCAATAACACATCCTGTTTATCGGTCAGGAAATGTATAATGGATTGAATCGAATTGCGGGCCTGCGGCTTAAAATAAGAAATATCTATCCCTAAAGAATCATAAAGACCAACAAATTCACCTTTCTTATACCTGTAAAATTTATTTTCTTCTTCACTCTCCTGATTATGTATACTAATGAGGTTGTCGCCATCTTCTGCGTGTTTCTGGATCAATTTAAATAGCTCTTTTGACACAGAATAGGGTGCATGAGGCGTAATTGAGCAGGATTGAGGCTTAAATTCCTTTAATAAGGCCAGCGCATTATTAAATACAGTTGTTGCCCTGTCCGGCAAAAAGCCAAAGCACTCAATAAAGCTATGGTAATAAATTTTACTGCCAGCTTTAATCGGAATACTTACATTCGTATTTGAAATGTCGCCAACGGCTACAATTCCATTTTCATACATTTCACTATCGGCCGTGGTAGCAGCCTCACTTATTTCGGAAGCATCAGCCCCCCTGAGTTTTTGAATGCTTTTTATGAAATTAACAAGTCCGCCACCCTGTGCTATTTTGCCCTTCAAATGCGAGAGTTCAAGGTGGCAGTGGGCGTTTACAAAGCCGGGGCAGATAGCGCCGCTAACCTGTTCTATTGTCGTGTGGTTTGCTTCTGAATAATCATCTGGGCCTGCTACTGCTATTATTTTACCAAATTTATCTACAGTAACTATCCCGTTTTTTATTGGGGCAGCGTTTACCGGGAAAACATAATCGGCTTTAAAACTTTTCATTTAAAATATATTTTAATACCCCAAAAAAACTTCTATAAAATCCGCTTTCTTTAAAAATACTAAACCTCAAGGTTTGGCTGATTTATTAATACAAATTAATGACTTTCAAAAAAGACAGTAGTTTTTTAAATTTAGTACTTTTGCAAAGTGAACCCTGCAAATAAAAAAATAGACATCCGTAGCCTTAGCCTTGAAGCCTTGCAGGAACATTTTACCGGTTTAGGGGAAAAAAGTTTTAGGGCGAAGCAAGTATATGAATGGCTTTGGAAAAAATCATGCTTTACTTTTGACGAGATGAGCAATCTTTCAAAAGAACTCCGTACTAAACTTTCCGAAAATTTCTCCATCAATCACGTCAAAATAAATAGTTCTCAGTTTAGTGCTGACAAAACTATAAAAAATTCTTTTGTTTTATTCGATAATAACTTAATAGAAGGTGTTTTAATTCCAACTCCGGGCAGGATGACCGCTTGTGTATCGTCACAGGTAGGTTGCAGCTTAACCTGTAAGTTTTGTGCGACAGGCTATATGGAGCGTAAACGCAATTTAAACGCCGATGAAATTTACGACCAGGTAGTGCTGATTGACCGACAGGCCAGGGAAAATTATGGTATTCCATTGTCAAATATTGTGTATATGGGCATGGGCGAACCTTTGCTTAATTACAAAAACGTACTGGAGTCTGTCGAAAAATTAACTTCGGAAGAGGGATTGAATATGGCAGCCAAACGGATCACGGTATCAACTGCAGGTATAGCCAAAATGATCAAAAAATTGGGGGATGATGAGGTAAAATTCAATCTTGCCTTATCATTACATGCTGCCAATGATGAAAAACGGAACACCATTATGCCTATTAATGAGCAAAACTCCTTAAAATCATTGGCCGAGGCTTTAAAATATTATTACGCCAAAACCAAAAACCCGGTAACCTACGAGTATATTGTTTTCGACGGCGTTAACGATACGCTGCAGGACGCTGCAGAACTGGCCCGTTTTTGCAAACATTTACCCTGCAAGGTTAATATCATTGAATATAACCCCATTTCTTTTGCCAGCTATATTAACGCGGGCGAAGATAAAATTGAAGCATTTGCGGAATATCTGCGCAAGCAGGGTATCAACACCAACTTAAGGCGCAGCCGCGGGAAAGACATTGACGCTGCCTGCGGGCAGTTAGCCATAAAAGAAGTCGCAAAAGTTTCCGAATAACAAAAATCTGTACTACATTCATTGCATGAAACTGCAACCTGGTTACCTGGCCGATTTTGTTTCCCTGTTATTTCCCGAACTCTGCGCCGCATGCAGAGAAAGCCTGGTGGCTAACGAAAATTTGATATGTACCGGATGTCTTTTCAATTTGCCTTTCACCAATTTCCATTTACAGCCTGACAATATAGTGGCGCAGCAATTTTGGGGCAAACTGCCGCTTAAAGGTGCGTATGCCCTTTTATATTTTACCAAAGGGGGTAAAACCCAAAACCTGATGCACCAGTTTAAATATAAGGGAGTAAAGCAACTTGGCAATCTGTTGGGAAATATAGCCGGTGAGCAACTTGCTAAGAATGAAATATTTAAAACAGCCGATCTGATTATACCTGTCCCTTTGCATAAAAAAAGGATGATACAACGCGGCTACAACCAAAGTGCTTGTTTTGCCGAAGGCTTATCCGAAAAAATAAATGCCGGTTTTGAAGATAACAACCTTGTACGTGAAGTGGCAACAGAAACCCAAACTCATAAATCGCGCTTTGCCAGGTTTGAAAATATGAAGGAAGTTTTTAATGTAAAGCACCCGGAAAAATTAGCAAACAAGCACATCTTACTGGTTGATGATGTGATAACAACCGGTTCAACGTTAGAGGCCTGCGGCGCGGAATTACTTAAAATCCCCGGATTAAAGTTAAGTATCGCTACAATCGCTTACGCAGAGTAGATTGACAATTATTTAACATCAGTTGAGCAGGTTTTTATCCCAAATAAGGCATATAATGGGCAAAAGCTGATAAAACTTGTTAAAATGAATATACCTGCCACTACTAATAAAATCACAGCCAAAGTGCCGGATATGATACCGAAATAATACAAAATGATGATGGCAATTGCCACTAAAACCCGTAATAGCCGGTCAACGGTTCCCATGTTCGTTTTCATAATGGTTATTTTTTAACAAAACTACCCTTTATAAATACCTGACTATGTGACTTATGTTACAAACAAATGTGATATTGGGAACAAAATGAAGGAGACTTAAAAAAAAATACAAAATCAAGATAGATTAAAATCCTTCAGCAGTTTTATTTCGTTACGGTATAACAGTATTTTACCCTCATTTTCCAATTGCTTTAGCAGGCGTGATACTACGACACGCGAGGTAGCTAATTCATCGGCAATAAGATAATGGGAGGCTTTAATTACACTTGAACCCGAAAGGCGTTGTTTTTCCCTGAGATACGCAATAAGCCGTTCATCTAATTTGTGAAAAGCGATACTTTCAATTGATTTCAGTAACTCCAGAAAACGCTCATTAAAACTGCGCATAATATAGTTTTTCCAGCTTGGGTACTTGCAAAGCCATTCGTCAAGTTTGGTATGGGGTATGGCTATTAGTTCTCCATCTTCTTCGGCGATGGCTTTTACTTCACTTTTTTTTGCTTCAAGGCAGCAGCTATAAGCCATTGAACAGCTTTCATTACTCGACAAATAATATAACAGGATCTCATTGCCGGTTTCATCCATTCGCAGCACTTTCAAACTTCCTTTGGTAACAATTGGCATCATCCGGATATATTTTCCATAATCCATGATCAAATCGCCTTCCCTGAAACTTTTTATTTCGCCGAACTGCTGTATTTCTTTTATTAAGGCAGGTTCAAAAGTTGAATCGAAACTTGTTAATTCGTGCATTAAGCTAAGATAGCGGTAAATATGTATTTAGTATAGTCGAGCAAAGAAATGTTGCATTCAAATTTTATGATTGAAACTTTTATTATTTACTTTCAACGTTTGGTTTCTTATCTTCTTTTTTAAAAACACCAAACAATAATGCGCCCAGTAATGCACCGTAAATTGTGCTGTTTAATGGCTTTGAAGTAATGGGGCATGTACCTGATGAACATCCGACCAACCCCCAATACAAGTATCCGCCGATGGTGCCGACTATTGCCCCTAACACATAAAGTTTATTGTTAACAAACCATTTTTTCATGCGTTAATACATTTTTTCACTTAAATGGATATCTTGTCTGTTTTAACAACATCCTTGCTCAACTCAGGGTTATAATGTAATCCCGGCGTAAGCAAGTGCAATAACAATACTCTGGAATATCTTAAATTAAAGGGCGCAAGCAGGCCAACTACTGATAATAATATCAGCGTGTATAACCATGGATTGTGGCTGCCCGTAAGTATGGACGTCCCAATGGCAAGCGTCACCAGTTCAGCCACTACGAACGAATAGCTTACATACATAGCGCCATAAAAATAACCAGGTTCCCTTTCGTACACCATGCCGCAATGCGGGCATTTATTGTGCATTTTTTGTCCAAAAATGCTATAGATAGGGGTCGCGTAGATATCGCCCACACGGCATTTTGGGCATTTGGCCTTTACGATAGCTGGCCACATTTTCAATACTTTTTCTTCTGCTATATTCAATTCAGTCATTTTAATTTTGAAATTTTTTAAGCCATTGCATAAACCGGTTTATCGGTCGATTCGGCAACACAAACTTTCCATAATTTATAGCCGCCGGAAAGGTTGAAAACCCGGTCAAAACCGTTTTGCTTTAATATTCGTTGGGCCAGATAACCTCTTAAACCGGCTTCGCAATAAATATATATTTTCTTCTCAGGCGAAATTTCACCAAGCCGACTCCTGATCTCGTCAAGGGGTATATTTATGGCATTATCTATTTTCCCATCCTCGTATTCGTCCGGGCGACGCACATCAATCAGCAAATCATCTTCACCAATTTTATCCAGCTGATTCCAATAAAACACACTTAGCCTGTCCTGCAAAATATTTTCGGCCACAAAGCCTGCCATGTTCACCGGGTCTTTTGCCGAAGAGTATTGAGGCGCATAAGCATGCTCAAATTCGGCAAGTTCATAAATAGAGCCGTTACTTTTAACAATTGAGGCCAAAACATCCAGGCGTTTGTCTGCCCCGTTAAAGCCAACTACCTGTGCGCTGAATAGGCGTCCGTCCTTAGGCGAAAATGCAACCTGGATTGTAATTTGCTGCACACCAGGAAAATAGCCCGCATGAGATCCGCTGTTTGTAGTTGAAACAATATGTTCAATACCGGCAGCTGTTAATTGTTTTGAAGCTGGTCCGGTTGTGCCTACAGTCATGTCAAATACTCTCACAATAGCGGTATTAATTGATCCGTTATATGGCTGCACATTGCCTATCACTATATTGTTGGCGCAAATGCGGCCTTGCTTGTTAGCTGGTCCCGCAAGGTAGGTAACCATGGAAAGGCCCGTTACCGGATTTTTAAATTCTATTGCATCACCGACTGCGTAAATATCGGGATCGGAAGTTTGCAGGTATTCGTTTACATATATTCCTTTGGCGTCGCCAATCTTTAATCCGGCAGCAGCAACAAGTTTGGTATCCGGGCGAACGCCGATAGACAGAATCACAATATCAGCGTCAAGTACATCGCCATTTTTCAGTAAAACCTTCTGACCATTTTCAACTTGTTCAAAGCCGGTAACTGCACTGTTTAAAAGCAGGTTAACGCCCTTTGATCGTATGTGCTGCTGCACAATTGCCGCTATAGGAAAATCAACCGGGGCCAGTATTTGGTTTCCCATTTCGATAATACTTACTTCCAGGCCGATGCCATGCAGGTTCTCGGCCATTTCAAGCCCTATAAAACCACCTCCGATGATCACTGCTTTTTTAGCATTATTGTGCTGAATGTAAGATTTGATATAATCGGTATCGGCAACGTTCCTTAAGGTAAATATTCCCGTGCCTGAAATGCCTGGAAGCGGCGGGCGTAAAGGTTCCGCGCCAAGCGATAAAACTAACTTGTCGTATTTTTCGTCATAAACCTGCCCGGTGGTATGATTTTTTGCTGTAATAGTTTTTTCAGCGGGATTGATGCCGGTAACCTCGGTCATTACACGAATATCTATATTAAACCGCTGATTAAATGAGGCCGCTGTCTGAACAAATAATTTATTCCTGTCTTTAATAACGTCACCAATATAATAGGGTAAGCCGCAATTGGCATAGGAGATATGTTCCCCTTTTTCGAAAATTACAATTTCGGCATGTTCATCCAATCTTCTTAACCTGGCAGCAGCACTTGCTCCGCCCGCCACTGCGCCTATAATTATGTATTTCATAATTTATTTTTTGTTATTCTCAACTATTGATATTAGTTAATCGTTGATATTTAGACAAAAGTGGGTTAATTTCATGCTTTAAATAGTGACTAATGTTACATTTGAAATAATATTAGTGTCAAAAACTGCCATCACATTAATAATTAACAACGATGCTCTTAATCATTTTCCAACACCAACTGCCGCCAGCAATTTTTCAAGGGGACAAAAATTTGTAAAAGATGACTGCAATAAGTTGACGCCGACAAAAATGCCCAGCCAGATCCAGTTAATATCTAAAAATACAGCAAACACGAAACTGGCCAACACAAAAGTTCCGGCCACAGCCCGCACAATTCTTTCTCTCATCGTTTGAATTTTTATCGTTAGATCGACCTTTCTACAGGTAAAATAAATGCCCTGATCAAAAAATCTGGTTTAGTAGTTTCATTATAGTTTTTAAACAGGCTCATCGCAAGCTCCGCGTTCTCATCGCTGGTAAAGCTAAATACCATTAACGAGTCATACCGCTCTTCCCCGTGTGCAAACCACTCTTCCAGCGGATCGAAAGTCTGCTCATTCCTGAAACCTAAAAGGTCTGTTGCACTAAATACGGTAATGCCGGCTTGTTTAAATATTTTATAAACATCTTCCCTGTAATCGATCAGAGAGGTTACTACGAAAAGTTTCATGATTTTATTTATTAATTTTTCTGTGGATAATTTTTGCGCATCATTTTAAAATACAATAAAGGCACCACAATCAATGTCAGGAAAGTGGAGGTGACCGTACCGCCCATAAGCGATATGGCCAGCCCCTGAAAAATAGGGTCAAACAATATAATCACCGCACCCAGGGCAACTGCACCGGCGGTTAACAGGATCGGTGTTGTACGCACTGCGCCTGCTTCTATAATGGCCTGTTTTAAGGGAATACCTTCTTTTAAGCGGATATTAATAAAGTCTATCAGCAAAATAGAATTTCGTACCATAACTCCTGCCAGCGCTATAAATCCAATCATGGAGGTTGCCGTAAAATAAGCATGCAGCATCCAATGGCCCAGAACAATCCCGATCAGCGACAGCGGAATTGCCGCTAACATTACCAGCGGCACGGTGAAATTCTGAAACCAGCCTACGATCAGGATATATATCATCAGGATAACGACCGCGAAGGCTATGCCCAGGTCGCGAAATACCTCAAAGGTGATCTGCCATTCGCCATCCCATTTTAAACTGTAATTGTCTTCCAGTTCAGGCTGGTGAGTGTATTCTTCTTTTAAGGAAAACCCTTTCGGAACATTCACCGTTTTTAAATGATCCGAAACATCTGAAATAGCATAAGACGGGCTTTCCAGCTGGCCAGCCATATCCCCAAGCACATATACAACTTCCTTCTGGTTTTTACGGTAAATGCTTTTGGCCTTAATCTGCCTGGTTACTGTAACGAGATCCTTTATTGGTACTGCATTACCCTGCATACTGATAACTTTCAAATTAAGTATATCATCCATATTGGTTTTATCAGCATCGCTCAGCTGAAGTTTAATGGCAGTTTGGTTATAAGAAGCAGGCTCAGAAATATTCCCCACCGACATGCCTGATAAAGCAGCATTTACAGTTGCCGCTACCTGTGCGGTAGCTATGCCATAACGCATCGCTTTTTCCTTGTCCACTTCAAGATGGTATTCAGGCTGGTCATCTTCCACCATCCAGTCCACATCAACCACGTTGGAAGTTTTATTCATCAGGTTTTTTACCTGCCTTGCAATTTTCATCTGCTCCTGGTAGTTGGGGCCATAAATTTCGGCCACCAAAGTCGATAGTACCGGAGGGCCTGGCGGCACTTCCACAATCTTCACATTTGCGTTATACTTTTTGGAGATCGCTTGTATAGGGCCACGCATTTCTTTGGCGATGGCATGGCTCTGTATGCTCCGGTCTTTTTTATCAACCAGGTTTACTTGTATATCTGCCACATTATCCCCTCTTCTAAGGTCATAATGACGTACTAATCCGTTAAAGCTGATGGGTGCGGAAGTGCCGATATAAGATTCATAATTTTCAACCAGCTCCTGGCGGGAAACATAAGCGCCAATATCTTTAACCACAGCCTGCGTCTTTTCCAGGGTCGTCCCTTCGGGCATGTCAATCACAACCTGAAATTCGTTTTTATTATCAAAGGGCAGCATTTTTACCGCAACGGCTTTGGTGTAGAACATAGAAAGTGAAGCGAAAAGGATCAATACAATGCTTAAAATGAATGTCCAGCGTTTCCAGCGGATTTCAAGCAATGGCTGTATAAATGATTTGTATATCTTATAAATACGGGTTTCTTCCAGCGCTTTATGCTTGCTTTCTTTGTGCGCTATCCCATGATTTTCTTTTTCGCGCAGAAAGATATAGCCAAGATATGGGGTGAGGGTGAGGGCTACAATTAAGGAAAGGATCATCGCTATGGATGCGCCAATCGGCATAGGGCTCATATACGGTCCCATCATACCCGATACAAAGGCCATCGGCAACACAGCCGCAATAACGGTGAAAGTAGCCAGTATCGTTGGGTTACCCACTTCGTTGATGGCATAGATAGCAGCCTGCAGGGGCGGCAATTTTTTCATCTTAAAATGCCGGTGCATATTTTCAGCGATGATAATGGAATCATCCACTACAATACCCGTTATAAATACCAGCGCAAACAGCGTAATACGGTTAAGCGTATAGTGCATGAAATAGTACGCAAACAAGGTAAGGGCGAAGGTTACCGGCACCGATAAAAATACAACCAGGCCGCCGCGCCAGCCCATTGCCAGCATAACGAATACGGTAACGACCACAATAGCTATAAAAAGGTGGAACAGCAACTCAGACACTTTGTCCGAAGCGGTTTCGCCATAGTTTCGGGTAACTGTTAAATGAACGTCGCCGGGCAACAGGTCCTTTTTCAAATGTTCAACCTTACTCAGAATTTGTTCAGATAATTTCATTGCATCCGAGCCTTTCTTTTTGGCAACAGACAACGTGATAGCCGGGTAATTTGATTTGAATTTATCGGCGTTAGTATGGTCCGCCTTTCCGTAGCCGAACAGAACGTACTGATTCGGCGATTCAGCGCCTTCTTCTACTTTGGCTATTTGTTTTAAATAAACAGGTTGCTGCTGGTTAATCCCAACCACTAAATTGCCCACATCATCCGAAGTGTTCAAGAAATTACCGGTTTCTACCGAGAATGCGGTGTCTTTTTGCAGCAGTGTGCCGCCTGGTAATTGCATGTTACCGCCTTGTATCTGTTTGCTTAGCGATAAAAAATCAATATGGTTTTCGGCCATTTTGTTTTTATCCAGCAATACTTTTACTTCACGGTTCCTGCCCCCTAAAATATTAATATCGGAAACATCAGGTATTTTTTTAACCTCATTGGCCAGTTCCTGCCCGATCTGTTTGAGCTGATAATCATCGTACTTGTCGCTCCATAAAGTCAGTCCCAATACCGATACATCATCAATGGCGCGTGTTTTTATTAATGGAAGCGTAACGCCCTGCGGCATTTTATCCATATTCTTCATCAGCTCACTATACAGCTTTACCAGTGAGCGTTCCACATCCTCACCCACATAAAACTGAACAATAATCATGGCCTGCCCCTGCATAGAGGTTGAATACACATATTCTACCCCTTTTACATTCGAGATCATTTTTTCCATTGGCGCAGCCGCCTTGGTTTCCACATCCTTTGGCGAGGCCCCAGGATAACCGATGAAAATATCAGCCATGGGCACCTGTATTTGTGGTTCTTCCTCACGCGGAATTAAAAAGGTACTGTATCCGCCGATCAGTAGAAAGGCGATCATCAGCAGTATCGTTAACTTCGACTGTATAAATGCTTTTGCTATATTTCCTGCAAATCCGTCTTTCATATCTGTTATTTTATCTTAACGGAAACACCGTTAAATAATCTGCCGTCTGCGCTTAATATAAATTGCTCGTTTGCTGCCAGGCCGCTAAGCACTTCCACCTGGTTGCCTTCTGTCCTTCCCAATCGTACCCAGCGCAGCAGCGCTGTATTGTTATTACCGATGGTATAGAGACCTGTTAGCTGGTCTTTATGCTCAATACATGAAAGCGGCACCATTACCTGGTCATCCCCGGCCTTATTTTTTACTACCTGCTTTACAGGGATAACAACGCTGGCATACATACCGGCATACAATCCGCTCTTTTCGTTATCGGGGATACTTACCTTAATAATATATTGGCCGCCGGTAAACTGAGATGATTGATTGATTTGCACTATTGTACCTTTTATTGTTTTATCAACTGCGCTGATGGTTACCACTGCTGTTGCACCCTGCCGAATTTGATTGATAGAATTTTCGGGAACTGTTGCGCTAACCTGATAACTTCCGCTTTGTTCGATAGTCAGCAGGGGCGTACCGGGCGTTGCCATCGTGCCTGCATCGGCTGTTTTTTGGGTAACGGCGCCACTAAAAGGCGCAGTTAAACTGGTATAATTCAGTGTTGCATTTACTTCATTTCGCATCTGCTTTGCTTCCTCCAGTCTCGACTTTGCAGAACTGTATTGCAGCGTCACATTATCCAGCTCTTTTGCCGATGCGCTTTGCTGCTGGTATAAAGCAGTAAAACGGTCATAATCTTTTTGCGCATTTTTTAACGCTGCGGATGCTTCTGCTATCATGGCATCGGCCTGGGCCCTTTTTGCCAAAATATCGTCGTTGCTTATAGTGGCCAACAGTTGGCCTTTGCCAACATGGTCGCCAACCTTTACATTCATTTTTGTAATGTAACCCATCACCCTTGTGCTGATGTTAGCTGACTGGCCGGCCTCAATTTGCCCGCTCACATTCAAATTTTGCTGCTGGCCCGATGATGGTGTGGCTACGGTTACAACTATTGCTGTATCTTCACCTGCTTTGTTTTCCTTTTTTTCATTCGGGGAACAGGCGGCGAGTACCAACACGCCTACGCCGGCAAATAGTTGTATTATCCTGTTCGGGGTAATAGTTATGCTCATGTTTTGAGTTTTTATTTATTAGTAGTTGTGGTTAATAATTGTAAATAGGCCGCGGTGACATTCATTGTAAACTGTGCCTGGGCTAATGCAAATTTCTGCTGGGAGAGTTGTGTTCCGGCCTGTAAAACATCGGTAGTATTTACCAGGCCCTGCTGGTAGCGGTTTTGTAAAATCCTTAAAGATTCTGATGCCTGCTCAATGGCTGCTTTATCCTGCCCTATTTCAAACCGGGCATCGGCCAGGTCACGAAAAGCTTTGTTAACTTCTAATTGGCTTTGGTCTTTTTGCTGTGCTAATTGCCCGCTCAATTTATCCCGTTCCAATTTTTGAACGGTAATTGTATTTTTTGTTTTGTTCCCTTTAAAAATATCCCACGATAACTGCAAGCCTACCAGGTAAGCGTTCGCACCAAAACCGGTTAAATGGTCGTCGTTATATTGATAATTTCCAAATACGTTCAGCTTTGGCAGGTAACTCATCTGGCTTGATTTGATCATCAGATCGGAGGCATCGATGGCTTTTTGCATAGCCATGAAATCGGCCCTTGAAGAAACTACCCTTTGATTGGTATCCGCCATGAATTGGGTTGCTGGCAATGCCTCATTTATTTTATAAACAACCCCCGTTTTTTGCCCCATAAGCAAACTCAGATAATCCGATGCGTTGCGTATATTACTTTGCGCTTTTGCCAGATTGCTTTTCACCGTTGTTACCTGCACACGGGCATTTAATAAATCGGATTTTTGAATTAATCCCTGCTTAAAATGATTATCTGTAAAAGTGTAAACAGATTTTACAGTTTGGAGCGATTCATCCAAGACCTTAGCTGCATCGTATGCTAACTGCAACTGCAGATAAGCTTTCTGAACCTCGAAGGTCAAATATTCTCTGGTGCGCTGGGTCTTGTACTGATATACCTCTGTTTGCTTTTCGGCCCCCTTTCGCATGTACAGCATATCCATATTCAGTAATGGTTGCTGCACTTCCAGTTTTGTCATAAAATCGGTTGTGCCCGGGGGATGGTTTAAAAGCGCGGGGTTGAAGTCGTTTTGCGTAATGGTGCCTTGCTGCAACTTAAAACCAAAGGCATTCAGCGGATTGTTTGTATTCATCGCCGTATAGGAGAAATTAATCTGCGGAAGAAAAACAGCTTCGGTTTGCTTGAAATTGGCTGCTGCTATGTTTTCATCCAGCTTTGCCAGTTGAATTGTTTTATTGTTGTTTATGGCAGCTGTGATGGCATCGCTCAGCACCAGACTCTTTGCAGAATCCTGTGCAATAACTAACAATGGTAACAAGGGTAAAAAAACAACTGCGATAACGGCAAATAAAATGGAATAACTTTTTTGGATCATTGAATTTAATTTGCTCCAAAATTAGCCGCCCTGAAATGCATATACGGTAACATTTGTTACCCATAAATTAAGCGACAAAAGGTTTGCTTTTAATTTGAGGACGGCGTGGGATAGATAAATATTTACAATCCGTAATACGCATCGGATTCACACCCAAAGACATACAGAACTTTTTAAAAAAGGCAAAAAAAATAGTACTGCCTATGTCCACGCAACATAATGCAGTACTGCCACCATAACTATTGGTTAAACTAAATTTCCAAAATTCGGGATAACCAATAAACCAAATTAAACACGAAACTATTTTACAAACTGGTTAACCTTATTCCAGGTACCGCCGTTTACAACGTTTGTGAACCCGCCTTTTTCGAGGATTGATTTTGCCATGCTGCTCCTGCCGCCGCTCTGGCAGAATACTATAATATTTTTCTTGTTTTTAAATTTCGCAAGTTGCGATTGAATCCTGTCAAGCGGGATATTTACGGAACCCTTAACGTTTCCCCTGGCAAACTCGCCGGGTGAACGTACGTCAACCAAAAACGCGCCTTCATCAATTACGCTTTGCAAATCAACACTGGCAGAACCGCCAAACAACAGTTTAAAAATGTTCATCTTTATCTATTTATGTATTTAAAACCTTTAATTAAACAACTTCTTCATACGTAATATCCTTAGGTTCCCCGGCAACTTCTTTTGCAGGTGCATAGCATCCGGCTGCCCCGCAGCATCCAATATTTAAAACCGGCATCATGGTAAATAATAGCCCCAATAACCCTATCGATACATCTTTAGTATAAAAGGCCTGTCCTAAAATCACCATGCCTATTACCAGGCGCAGTACCCGTGAAAATGACCAGTTTGTTAAAATAGCTTGTTTCATCTTTTGTTTTTATAAGAAACGGAAGTTTGCCAGAATTCAATGGCATTTGCAGAAAGCTGCAATACGGTATATGTATTTTCGTCCCTGTTAACTCCTAATGTGAGCAAAGTTAGGGCAGAACATATCTTTACTCGGTAACATTTGTTACCTTCAAATTGCAGGGGTAAAAAACAAACTAAAAAAGTTACCCGGGGATGGATATTCAGGGAGAAATATTAAGATACAGCATGGGCTTAACGAAGCTGAAAGCCGCATGAACAAGTGCCAAAAAATAAATTGGATTTTTTATAGAAAGAAATAGCAGCTTTAAGCTTTTGCCTTTCAGCATTAAACTGGCTTTAAACTTTCTGGTAGCGGCTCAGTTTATCAAAAAGGTTTTTAGGGTCGAATGGTTTCAGGATATAATCAGTCATACCTGCTTTTTCCATATCGTCTACTTCTGTCCTGAGCATGGATGCAGTGAGCGCAATGATAGGGAGTTCATGGAAATAGACATCTGGTTTTGAACGGACAACCTGGGTTGCTTCCACGCCGCCCATTTCGGGCATGTAAATATCCATAAGCACAACATCGTAGCTACGGTTACTTTCAATCTTTTCGACGGCCTGTAATCCGTTCTCGGCAAAATCGGCGGTGGCACCCCATTTTGCCAATACTTTATTGATCAATAACCTATTGATGTTATTATCATCAACTACAAGTACGTGTATGTTTAATCCTGTTTCCAAGTTTTTATGGTTCTTGATTTATATTTACAACGCTCTTATACGTATGTATATATTAAAAGGTTACCTCTTATTTTGCAAATAGCAGAATTCAGGATAAACTATTTGCAATTATTATTGCACTCTCTGTTACTATCGGTCACTGTTTGAGCTGATAATAAATAAATTAAGCGCCTTAAAAGCGCCTAATTTATTTGCGAAAAGATCTTTATTTATCAGTCGTTTTCTTTCCCTTTGTACAAAGGATGATCTTCCATCAGTTTGTGAACCCGTTTGCGTACTTTTTTCAATGTGCTCTCATTTTCAGGGTCGTTGATTACCATGTCAATGAGTTCAACTATTTCATCCATGTGTTTTTCTTTTAAGCCGCGTGTAGATATAGCTGCAGTGCCTACACGAATACCTGAAGTTACAAATGGTGATTTATCGTCATACGGTACCATGTTCTTATTTACCGTAATGTCTGCGGCAACCAGTGCATTTTCAGCAGCTTTACCTGTGATGTTTTTGTTGCGAAGGTCAATCAGTATTAAATGATTATCTGTTCCGCCTGAAACTATCTCATAGCCCCGATCTGTAAAAGATTTTGCCATTGCCGCGCCGTTCTTCTTAACCTGCAAAATATAATCCATATACTCATCGGTTAAAGCCTCGCCAAAAGCTATAGCCTTGGCAGCTATGATATGCTCCAAAGGCCCGCCCTGCGTACCCGGGAAAACTGCCATATCCAATACGGATGACATCATCCTTACTTCACCTTTTGGCGTTTTTAAACCAAACGGATTTTCAAAATCTTTGCCTAATAATATCATCCCGCCACGTGGTCCGCGGAGGGTTTTGTGGGTAGTAGTAGTAACAATATGGCAATGAGGTAGTGGGTCGTTTAGCAATCCGCGCGCTATCAGGCCTGCCGGGTGTGAAATATCGGCCAATACCAACGCACCAACCTCATCAGCTACTTTGCGGATAAATTCATAATCCCAATCACGTGAATAAGCCGAAGCACCGCAAATAATCATTTTTGGCTTTTCCTGAAGGGCCACTTTCCTGAGCTGATCATAATCAACCAGGCCGGTTTCCTTTTTTACGCCGTAAAAATGCGGTTCGTATAATTTACCTGAAAAGTTTACCGGAGAGCCATGTGTTAAATGGCCGCCATGCGACAAATCAAATCCTAAAATTTTATCGCCGGGTTGCAAGCATCCCAGCATAACTGCGGCGTTGGCCTGAGCACCGGAGTGCGGCTGCACATTTGCCCACTCGGCATTGAACAATTGTTTTGCTCTTTCAATGGCTATTGTTTCAATTTCGTCAACCACCTCGCATCCGCCATAATAGCGTTTTCCCGGTAATCCTTCGGCATATTTGTTGGTGGCCACCGATCCGGCAGCTTCCATCACCTGTTTGCTTACGAAATTTTCAGATGCGATCAGTTCAATACCTTCTTCCTGGCGTTGCTGTTCTTCGTCCAACAGTTTAAAAATCAGTTTATCTCTTTTCATAAATTATTAAAAACGGGAGCAAATGTACTAAAAAGCGGAAAGCTTAAAGCAGAAAGTCCAAAGCTTTTTTGCTTTAAGCTTTTTGCTTTAAGCCTTCTGCTTCAGGCTCACCCAAAAATTATTATATCCCAACCCTATTTGTATATCAATCATCTCCTGCTGCAGCATTTCAAGTACCGCCAAAAAATTATAAACAAAATGAACTTTATTTTCAGACTGACCGGCAATTGCCTTGAAATCCATCATGTTATTAATCTTTAATAAATTTTCTATTGCCTTTTTTTGCTGTTCAATGGTGTACGGATATTGTACTACCGTATGTGTTACCTCTTCGCTCCGGGTCAGGTAACGTTTCACAAGGCGGTCGTAAACCAGCATTAATTTATACAAATTAACTTCCGATAATTCTTCGCCCGGCAAGGCTACCGATTCGGTCTGATCTATATCAAACCTGATATTGCCCCGTTTCTCCTGTTTAAAACGTTCATCTTCAAATGGGTGCAGGTCTTCACAAATTTCTTTGAATTTTTTATACTCAATGAGTTTTCTTATCAGGTCCTCCTTGGTGTCAGTTTGATTTCCATCGTCATCAGCTTCATACCTTGGCAACAGCATTTTAGCCTTGATGCGCATCAGGGTTGCCGCCACAAAAATAAATTCGCTGGCAATCTCCATGTTGAGGATAGTCATCTGATGCAGATAATTCAAAAAATCATCAGTGATCCGGGCAATAGGAATATCATGGATCTCCAGTTCATCCCTTTCGATAAAAAAAAGCAGCAGGTCAAATGGCCCCTCAAACTGGGGTAAATGTATTTCAAAACTTTCTTCGGTAACCATCCGTCCAAAAATAATTTAAAAAAAGTTTAAAAGGTTGTATGTGTTATAATTGTTGAAAAAATAAATTGGATCAAAAGAAATTATCCGGGTCATAAAAGCTCCTATTCCTTAAGAAATAGAAGTAAATCTTTGCAATTGGGGCAACCATTGAAGACTGGAACAAGCATTTCACACTACCATAACCATTTGACCAATTACAATCATTTCAACTATTTTGATAAATTATTCAATTAGTTTACCTGCATTTTACTTATAAAATGCCGTAATTTGCATGTTAAATAATTTAACTATGTCAATGCAGGTACCGGCAGGTAATTTATTAGAAAAAATAAATTTTCCATCTGATTTAAAGCAGCTTAAAGTTGAAGAACTAAAACAGGTTTGCCAGGAACTGCGACAGTATATTATTGATGTGGTATCGGTTAACGGCGGGCACTTTGCCGCCAGTCTGGGCGTAGTTGAATTAACCGTTGCCTTACAGTATATATTAAATACCCCTTATGATCAATTGGTTTGGGATGTTGGCCACCAGGCATACGGCCATAAAATACTGACCGGCCGCCGCGTAAGCTTCCATACCAACCGTGTTCATAATGGCATAAGCGGCTTTCCGAAGCGATCGGAAAGCGAATATGATACATTTGGTGTCGGGCATTCATCGACTTCCATTTCGGCAGCCCTGGGCATGGCGGTGGCTTCGCAATATAAGGGCGAAACCGACAGGCAACACGTTGCGGTAATTGGCGATGGCGCTATGACCGCCGGTATTGCTTTTGAAGCACTGAACCATGCGGGGATAGAAAATTCAAACATCCTGGTGATCCTGAATGACAATAACATGTCTATCGATCCGAATGTAGGCGCCCTGAAAGAATATTTAACGGATATTACTACATCAAAACCTTATAACCGGTTCAGGGATGATATTGCAAATGTGCTTTCAAAAATATCAGCCATAGGGCCGGATGCCTATAAGATAGCTCAAAAGCTTGAGAAAAGTATAAAGGGTACCCTGCTTAAGAAAAGTAACTTTTTTGAGGCGCTTAAATTCAGGTATTTCGGACCGATTGACGGGCACGATGTTGAGCACCTTGTAAAAGTATTACGCGACCTTCGGGATATCCCCGGGCCGAAATTACTGCATTGCATCACAGTAAAAGGCAAAGGCTATGCTTTAGCAGAAAAGGACCAGACCAAATGGCACGCCCCCGGCTTATTTGATAAAATAACCGGCGAAATAAAAAAAACAAAGCTGGACAAACCCCAGCCGCCAAAATACCAGGACGTTTTCGGACTTACTATTATTGAACTGGCTGAGCAAAATCCTAAAATAATGGGTATTACACCCGCCATGCCCTCGGGTTGTTCACTCAACCTGATGATGAAGGCTATGCCAAACCGTGCATTCGACGTAGGTATTGCCGAACAGCATGCCGTAACATTTTCTGCAGGTTTAGCCACCCAGGGCCTGATACCTTTTTGCAATATCTATAGCAGCTTTATGCAAAGGGCCTATGACCAGGTGATTCATGATGTGGCGATTCAAAATTTGAATGTGGTATTTTGTCTCGACAGGGCGGGCATTGCCGGTGCCGACGGACCAACACACCATGGCGCTTATGACCTTGCCTATATGCGCTGTATCCCTAATATGACGGTTTCGGCGCCAATGAATGAGGAAGAATTACGGAACCTGATGTTTACAGCACAACAGGATGATATGGGGCCCTTTGTGATCAGGTACCCGCGTGGTAACGGTGTTATGGTCGACTGGCAAAAGCCCTTAAAGGCTATAAAAGTTGGTAAGGGCCGCAAAATTTGCGATGGCGATGATGTTGCCATTTTAACCATAGGTCATATTGGTAACGAGGTCGTTAAAGCGATGGACGGATTAAATTCCGAAGGCTATTTCCCTGCCCATTACGATTTGCGTTTTGTGAAACCATTGGACTCGGCTTTACTGCATGAAGTATTCACTAAATTCAGTAAAGTGATCACTGTTGAAGATGGTTGCTTAGAAGGTGGTATGGGCAGCGCAGTACTTGAATTTATGGCGGATAATAATTACAGCGCCCAGGTGGTACGTTT
>Ga0316224_1001718_pt1 | contig 22725 bp, 16 predicted proteins | sample TBH18013metaG_FD_206254 | JGI IMG/M metagenome (GOLD analysis project Ga0316224, IMG submission 206254) | Freshwater microbial communities from Trout Bog Lake, Wisconsin, USA - TBH18013 | ecosystem: Environmental > Aquatic > Freshwater > Lake > Hypolimnion/Profundal zone | place: USA: Wisconsin... | reverse complement strand
CTGAGTTGCGGCTCTTGCCCGATGCGCCGCCCAATACGGCGAACTGGGGCGCTGCGAACCGCGCCGAGCGGCCTGCCTCCCCTCATGGTGCAACAGAGCGATTCAATTCCGTCGCAAACCGCTCTAGAATGCCGCCCGCCCAACCGGCTTGGCACGCTTCCTCCGACAACGGAACCCTATGCATGGCTGACCTTTTGTTTCCGCTTGCGGGCAAGCGCGTCTTCGTCGCCGGTCATCGCGGCATGGCCGGTTCGGCCATCGCCCGCCGTCTGGCGGCGGAAGACTGCACGGTTCTGACCGTCGGCCGGGCCGAATTGGACCTGCGCCGACAGGCCGAGGCCGAAAGCTGGATGCAGGACAACCGCCCCGACGCGGTGTTCATGGCGGCGGCGACGGTGGGCGGCATCCTGGCCAATTCCACCCGTCCGGCTGAATTCCTCTACGGCAACCTGATGATCGAAGCCAATATCATCCAGGCGGCCCATGCCTCCGGGGTCAAGAAGCTGCTGTTCCTGGGGTCGTCTTGCATCTATCCCCGGCTGGCGCCCCAGCCGGTGGCCGAGGAGGCGATGCTGACCGGACCGCTGGAACCCACCAACGAGTGGTACGCGGTGGCCAAGATCGCCGGCATCAAGCTGTGCCAGGCCTATCGCCGGCAATACGGCTGCGACTTCATTTCGGCCATGCCGACCAATCTGTTCGGACTGGCCGACCGCTACGACCTGACCCAGGGCCACGTGGTCGCCGCCATGATCATGAAATTCCACGCCGCCAAGACCGAGGGCCGGGATACGGTGGAGCTCTGGGGCACCGGCACGCCCCGGCGCGAGTTCCTCTATTCCGAGGATATGGCCGATGCCTGTATCTTCCTGATGCAGCATTACTCCGACGACCCGCCGGTCAATGTGGGCACCGGCACCGAGACCACCATCGGCGAACTGGCCGAAACGGTGGCAAGGGTGGTGGGATTCCAGGGCCGGCTGGTGTTCGACACCACCAAGCCCGATGGGGCGCCGCGCAAGGTCATGGATAACAGCCGTATCCACGCCATGGGGTGGACCGCCTCGACCTCGCTGGACAGCGGCATGGGCAACGCCTATCGCTGGTACCTCGATAACGTTGCCGGGGATCGGGCGGGGTGATGGCCCAGCAAAAAACCCTCCCCGCCAATATGCGAAGAGGGTCTGGACGAAGAGGGCTTGGAGGAGGCCGGCAGGCTCTCCGGATCAGGCGACCGCGCTGACCTGCTGGGGGGCCTGGGCGGCGACGGGAGCCGTGACCGAGCTGGGCGCGACGGTGGTTAGGGTCCAGGCGGTCCGGTCGGCGAGCAGGGCGCGCAGCAGCTGGTTGTTCAGGGCATGGCCGCAGCGGATACCGTGGAAATGGCCGATCAGCGGCGCCCCGGCCAGATAGAGATCGCCGACCGCATCCAGCACCTTGTGGCGGACGAATTCGTCGGGATAGCGCAGGCCGTCATCGTTGAGGACGCGCGAGCCGGTAGAGTCGATCACCACCGCATTGTCCAGCGAACCGCCGCGCGCCAGACCGTTGGCGCGGAGATAGGCCACCTCCTGCTCGAAACCGAAGGTCCGCGCCCGCGAGATTTCCGACTTGAAGCTGCCGCGCGACAGGGTGACGAAGAATTCCTGGCGCGAAATGGCCGAGCTGGCGAAGTCGATTTCGAACCGCAGCGAAAAGCCCGAGGACGGGGTCAGCGAGGCGAGGCGATCACCATCCTTGACCGTGACCGGCTTGAGGATCTTGATGGCCTGACGGGGAGCGGCCTGCTCGACCACGCCGGCGCATTCGATCAGAAACAGGAAGGGAGCGGCGGAACCGTCCATCACCGGCACTTCCGGGCCGTTGATCTCGATCAGGCAATTGTCGATCTGCATGCCGGCCAGGGCGGCCATCAGATGCTCCACCGTGCCGACCACGATGCCGTCGTCGTTGCGCAGGCAGGAGTTCATGCGGGTGTCGTGCACCGCCGACCAGATGGCGGGGATGATGGCGCCGCCGCCACTGATGTCGACCCGGCGAAAGCGGATGCCGGTGCCGGCCTCGGCCGGATGCAGCACCATGGTGACCTTGGCGCCGGAATGCAGGCCGATGCCGGTGCAGCCGATGCTGGTCTTCAGGGTACGGCACCGAAGTGCGGAAGAATCGGAAACGGAGGTGAACGAGCTTGATCCGGGCAGAATGTGGGCACCGATATTGTTCACGCCTGCATCCCCTTTGTCCTGGTCCGCGCCGACGAGCGATCCCGCCCTGGCCGCGAACCCCGCTTTTCACGGTCATAGGTCTACCAGCCGGGCGTCCAGGCCTCAAATCAATCATTGTTGCCAAATATTACACCGCAGCATAAACCGTGAAACATTGCGTGGAACGGCGGCGGGCTTTATGGTCCGGCAGCTTCAGGAAATATGAGTCCCATGACCAAACTCGACCATATCCGCAATTTCTCCATCGTTGCCCATATCGACCACGGCAAATCGACCCTGGCCGACCGGCTGATCCAGGCCTGCGGCGCCATCGAGGCGCGCGACATGAAGGAACAGATCCTCGACTCGATGGATATCGAGCGGGAGCGCGGCATCACCATCAAGGCCCAGACCGTCCGGCTGTCCTATACCGCCAAGGACGGCAAGACCTATCAGCTGAATCTGATGGACACCCCCGGCCATGTGGACTTCGCCTACGAGGTCTCGCGCTCGCTGGCCGCCTGCGAGGGTTCGCTGCTGGTGGTCGATGCCTCCCAGGGGGTGGAAGCCCAGACCCTGGCCAATGTCTATCACGCCCTGGATGCCGGCCATGAAGTGGTGCCGATCCTCAACAAGATCGACCTGCCCGCCGCCGAACCCGAGCGGGTCAAGCAGCAGATCGAGGATGTCATCGGGCTGGACACCTCCGACGCGGTGATGATTTCGGCCAAGACCGGCATCGGCATCGATCTGGTGCTGGAAGCCCTGGTCACCCGCCTGCCCGCTCCCGAGGGCGACGAGAGCGAACCGCTGCAGGCGCTGCTGGTGGATTCCTGGTACGACGCCTATCTCGGCGTCATCATCCTGGTGCGGATCAAGAACGGTATCCTGAAAAAAGGCCAGAAGATCCGCATGATGGCGACCGGCATCGCCTATCAGGTGGATACCGTCGGCTATTTCACCCCCAAAATCATCCCGTGCAACGAACTGAGGCCGGGCGAGATCGGGTTCTTCACCGCCGGCATCAAGGCGGTCGCCGACACCAGGGTGGGCGATACCGTCACCGACGACAAGAAACCGGCCGCCGCGCCGCTGCCGGGCTTCAAGCCCAGCGTGCCGGTGGTGTGGTGCGGCCTGTTCCCCATCGACGCCGCCGATTACGAGGATCTGCGCGACAGCCTCGCCAAGCTGCGGCTCAACGACGCCAGTTTCCAATACGAGCCCGAGACCTCGGCGGCGCTGGGCTTCGGCTTCCGCTGCGGCTTCCTCGGCCTGCTGCACCTGGAGATCATCCAGGAGCGGCTGGAACGCGAGTTCAACCTGGATCTGATCACCACCGCGCCCTCGGTGGTCTATCGCGTCCACCTGACCAACGGCGACATGCTGGAACTGCACAATCCCGCCGACATGCCCGATCCCGCCCGGATCGACCACATGGAAGAGCCATGGATCAAGGCCACCATCATGGTGCCCGACGAGTATCTGGGACCGGTTCTGACGCTGTGCACCGACCGGCGCGGCCAGCAGGTGGACCTGACCTATGCCGGCGCGCGCGCCATGGCGGTCTACAAGCTGCCGCTCAACGAGGTGGTGTTCGACTTCTATGATCGCCTGAAGTCCATTTCGCGCGGCTATGCCAGCTTCGACTACGAGGTCGATTCCTATAGCGAGAGCGATCTGGTCAAGGTCTCGATCCTGGTCAATGCCGAACCGGTGGACGCCCTGTCCTTCGTGGTCCACAAGGCCAATGCCGAGGCACGCGGCCGCGGCATCTGCCAGCGGCTGAAAGAGCTGATTCCGCGCCAGATGTTCCAGATCGCCATTCAGGCCGCCATCGGCGGCCGCATCGTGGCACGCGAAAGCATCAGCGCGCTCCGCAAGGACGTGACCGCCAAGTGCTATGGCGGCGACGCCACCCGCAAACGCAAGCTGCTGGAGAAGCAGAAGGAAGGCAAGAAGCGCATGCGCCAGTTCGGCAAGGTGGAGATCCCGCAATCCGCCTTCCTGGCCGCCCTCAAGATGGGCGACGACTGACGCCCGGCCGCGGTGGCAGCAAGGAAACCGCCGTCAGCGGCGGGTGAGGGCGAAGCGCCGCACCCGCTGGCGCTTGCGGCAGGCCACCGACAGGCTGATTCCCATCAGCCCGACCGCCATCCAGGCGGGCAGATCCAGGACCATGGTCCGAACGCTGTCGATCATCGAACCGCCGGCTTCGGCGGCATCGGGGGTGTGCCCGGCCAGCAGGGTGACCACATCGGCGGTGATGATTCCGGCATATTCCACCGGCCCCAGGGCCAGCACCGCATCCGCCGACGCCATGATAACGGCAAGTCCGACCAACAGCCACCCCAGTACACGCCCGAAGACCATGCATTCCCCCTGAAGACACTACGGCTTATTTGACAGGTAGGAACAGGTTTGCGCCGAAGTGACCTGAAATTCAACTGCTTTTCCGTGGTGTCAGCAAAATTTCGACAGGGGTTGCATCACTGGGGGGCCTCGTGTATTTTCTCGCCCTTCGCCGACCCCCGCCCCTTGGGTCAGTCGGCATTGCGGAGGGGTGGCCGAGCGGTTGAAGGCGCACGCCTGGAAAGTGTGTATACGGTGTTGAGCCGTATCGAGGGTTCGAATCCCTCCTCCTCCGCCAATATTTCTAAATAACATATTCTCTAATGCCGGATGCCTGGGGCAAAAACCCCAGGTTCTGCGGCATTTTCAGGTAGTATCTGTTGACCGACCTGCGGCATTTTGACTGAGTTTTTGTCTATTTTCTCTTCTCTCCGCGCCGCATTCTCCGCAAGCTGTTGACCGCCTCAAAACGGTACAGATTTTTATTAAGTTTAAAATCAATATGTTGTGATGTTGCCGGAGGTTGATATTTCGCATGTCTACTGCCTTGCGAAGGAACCCCGAGAGCGAATCGGGGGATACGTCCAATGGATCATGACGCCTGGCCTTTTTGATCGGCTGTCCGCACATAGGTCACATAAAACCCTTTGATCGTCCGGTGATCTTGCAGCCGGTCCCCAAGCGAAAAGCCGTCTTTTCTTATAGGGGCTTGGAAAATGTCTAGCCCGCGATCAAGCACGATCTTCCAACCGGTATCGGTGGTGATATCCCGTGCGTGCCCCGCTCCAGTGCCGTCAAAGACCCATGTAAAATCAACGCCCGTGCCAACGCATGCATCAGTGATGGAATCCAAAAGCTCACGCTGCTTAGCCACATTGCCATCATCAGGTCCTGTCACCAGATGAATGTGGACCTGATCTTCTGGCGGCTTGCGCTGGATGACCATTTCGACGAATTCCATCATATTCTTAATCTGGTAAAAATAGCGGATATAGGGATCAGTCACCACGATCCTAGCAGCACCAACAATATAGGGGCCAAAGATCTTGTCATAACTGATGCCTTTGCGGTTTTCTGCGAAGATCTGATGTCCTTCAGAAAGGGGGGGGATTTTCGGCGCTGGACTGCTCGGCACGGCAGTTACGGGCGCCATTTCTCGCATTGATTCCTCAGTCCGTTCGTCATTTTTCTCTTCGCAGTGTTCCTGTTCTTTTGGGTCCTGCTCGGGCTTCAGATGATAAAACTGTGGGTATTCCTCTTCTTCGACCGTGGTCACATTGCGCTTTTCGCCGTCCGAGCCGACGTAATGGAAGTCCACTTCGGGATAGGTGCTGTCAATCCTTGCGAGTTGGTCCTTAACCCGTTTGCGGCCTTCCATGGCCAGGCGCAGCAATTCCTCGACTTCCGCTTCGGTCTGACTACCATCGGGGAATAACAGCTTCAGCAGGCCGGACATGGTCTTGTAGATCGAATCGCGGTCTCGGGTCGAAATCTTCTGGCTGATCTTGAAGAACTGATCGGGACGGTTTGAAAAATCCTCAGACCGCAGGTGGCGTAGGATCTCGGCCAGGTAATCGACGATGAAGCCGTAACCGCTGGTAAACATTTCACCGCGTATGACATCGATCTCCCAGCCCGGAAGGTAGGCATGAAGGCGGTCGATAAAGGCCGAATCGTGGAATTGGTTCGGCAGAGCCTCGAACAGATCACTATTCTTCAACATGAAGGGGACGTTGTGATCGGTGTTCCCGACGAAAGAGAAACTGGCCTCCGCTCCCATCGGGTTGACCCCGCGAGAGAAGGATTTATTGGCCATGTAATTTTTCATGATATCGACCAGCGCTTTATTCGCGGTCTTTTCGCGCCCAGCGAATTCATCGAAAGCCACCACGTCCCAATAGCCGACCAAACCGATGCGACCGTTCGAGTTGTTCACGAAAAGCTTGGGAATTGTGACTTCTCCCCCGGATATCAGCTGACCGTGGGGAGAGAATTCGGAATAGATATGGGACTTGCCCGTTCCTTTTGGTCCGAGCTCGATCAGATTGTAATTGCGCTCGACAAATGGGATCAGCCTCAGCAACTGCAACAGTTTGCTGCGTCGGCCAAAGGCTTCTGGCCTGAACCCAATGCTCTGCATCAGGAAGTCAATCCATTCGTCGGTCGTGAAGGCCTTGCGGATTCCGCGATACTGCTCGTAATCGACCTTGGCGATCTGGATTGGCTTAATTGACTCGATAATCCAGGGCGAGATCCGGGCGTCATCCGAAAATTCGTATTGGACATCGGCGATGCACCAGATGCCGGTCACCAGCAATTTCGGATGCGCCTTGACGGTGGTGCTATCGACGGCAACCTTCTTGATCCCGAGGTTGTCGAATACCGCCTCGTAGCTGTTGGTCTTTTCGTTCAGCGAGACGCTGACCTGATCGATAACTTTGTAACGCCCCTTTTCCTTGATGGTCGATTGTATGAGGCGGGCTTCGCTGCGGTGGACGTAATGTTTCCGCAGGATTTCCTTTACCGTCTCGATTCCCGTCTGGATTGATGCCTCGTCATCGGTTGCACAATACTGACCGAGCAAGTACTCCAATACATACGTAGGAACGATCGCGTTGCCCTTGACGGCTTTCACCAAGTCCTTCCGGACCACGAAGCCCGCAAAATGCTGGTTGATCTTGTCATCAAGGTCACTCATTCGCAGGCTCCTCAAAAATCAAAGTCAGTGGTCATGCCGCGCCGCAGTTGGAAACGATGGCTGGTGTAATCCTGATAATGGCTGGTTTTGCCGATCCGCTCGCGCAGCTTCAAGACGACATCCTGATTGTTGAACCGGTCGGCCTCTCGCGAGAGCAGGAATTTGCGGGGCATTTCGCGTTCGCGGGCATTGTCGGATCGGAAATCAAACAGCAGGGTGTATTCGTCGGAAATCAGCGTGCCGTCCGTGGCATATATCCCTGCCAGCACCTCACGTGGCCGCATCTTCTCAGACACTGGCTGCACTTGATAAAGCGTCACCGCCGTCTGGCCTGAGGAGATCAGACTTTTACCCGTAACGAAGATCTGCACCTCGACTTGGCCCACATCAGTCTCACGCTGTTTACCGACTCGAATGACCGGAATGACAATCTCCTGCAAAGACGCCCCACCGTGGACAAAACGGCTACCCGCACCTTTCACCCGCATGCGATTGATCGAATTCGGGATCAGAACCTCCAAATCTCCGGACAAGCCCAGTTCAATTGCGGAGAAATGCTTCATTCCGGCAGTGGGGGCTAACCCCCGACCGATCACGAAACGCCGATTTCGATACAGAATTTCGGTTCCCTGTGGATCGGCAATGGCGAAATCACTCTCGTCTAGCGGGCGGTGTTGATACAGAAAACCATGATCGGCGGTGATCAGGATGTTGGTGAAGTTGGCCGAAGTCAGCTTTCGAACGAGCTTTGTAAGATCTTCAATTGCGTCTTCTGCGGCCTCGGGCAGCAGATCTTCGGTTTGCAGCTTGTCGCCAATCGCATCGATGCGATTATGGTAGATGTAGACGATATGGTTATCACGGAAGAGCGCTTTTCCGTCTTCGACGCGCATGTTCATAACGTCCTCGGATTTCAGCGTCTTCGCAATGTCACCCGTGCGCCCGGCTGCAAGGAGCTTTTCCCGCGCCACCAAACCCTTGGTATTCTCGCCGCTCGCAAGAATATCACCGCTGCCGTCCTCGGCCATGGCCAGGTCGCTGTGCGGCAACAGTGCCGCCATACCAAGCTGAGTGTAGCTGGGAAGGGCGCTGATCATTGGCTTTAACTCGGCATCAAACCGGTCAAGGGCGCGGATTCGACGCAGGCATTCCTCGGCCACCTCGTAGCGCAGCGCGTCTGAAATGATCACGGCGACCTTTTGATCCTTGCGCCGGAACTCTGCCGCCTGATCCCGGTAGAAATCAGCCTGCGATGCATATCCGGGAATCTTCCACTCATCCAGCCCGGCGATCTGATCCTGCCAAGCATCGTTCGCTGCCAGGACAAAGCTATTGGTGTAGCGATTCTCAACCGAAGCATAGAGATCGGCCAGAAGGGAGCCCTGACCGCTTTTCTGCGTGTGGTAGATGAATTTGCGGTAAAGCTGATCCAACCGGTACCAATTCGTCACATATCGCCGTACGCCCTCGGCCGGGCTGGTCATGCCAAGGTTCGCCTCGGCCAGCGCCTGCTGAAATTCGGTCGCATAGCCGATCGCCTGATAGATATCCTCGTATGTTGAATACCAATGGCTTTGTCGACGTTCGCGTACCCAATTCAGCACCTCCGGGGCACCGACAGTCTGAGCCGCCATGGCTTGCACGACCTGGCGAATGATTTGGCGGTCGATCTCTTCGAAATAGTCGATGCCGACAAAGGATCGAAAATCGCGCTTCTGCAGATCGGCAGGGATATTCAGCAGCTCCTGATACCGGGCTGACAACTCTTGGAACGCCTCGGCCCAATGCCGGTTGTTCTTCCATCGGCGGAAAACGAGCAGCGCTTCGGCATTCAGTGCCCCATCCTCGCCCAGGGCTCGCGCATAGGCCGACTGGAATAGCGTGATCGCGAAATCCTCGAAATCCGGCTCGTCCGATTTGTAGCCATAGGCCTGGCCGACCTGCGTCCAGAATATCTCGGTCAAGCCAGACCGCTCGATCATCCGCAGGGCATCGTCCTTGCCTGTGGCAAGTTCCCCCAGCAGCGCTTCGATTACCGTATCAAGGCCACCCTCAGCCCCGGCACAGACCGCCAACATCTTCAGGCGCATCTGGGCCTGGGTATCGGAGGCCTGCATCAGCCGTTTCAGTGCATCGACCCGGCCCTTAGAGCGGAAGAACTCGATGTGTCCACGCACGACGGTTTCGAATTGCAGGGGCAGTCCTAGCTCGGCAAGCCAGATCGCAGCCTGATCAGCCTTGAAAACCGTCGTGGCCAGTTGCACGTCCAACAGCCAGTTCTCTGCCATCGGTGGCTCCGGCCCATCCTTGAACAGAAGGAAACGCCCGTCCTGTTCCTGACGCAGGATGCGGTACTTCAGGCCGAATTCGTTGTTCGAGATCACCAGCTTGGTCACGCCATCCAGATTAACGGCGTCGAATTCGACTTGCATATCACGGTCCGCGTCGTACCAGAAGACTATCCGGTGCTCTTCGAACAGACGCCGCAGACTGGCGGTGATGCGATCACTCATCTGCCGCCTCCAGCCCTTTGATCGGTTTCAGCGCGGCACCGAACAGCGGATAGTTCCGCTTCACCCCGTCATCCAGATCGATCTCGATCTTTGCTTGCGCCAGCGGGAAGATGACTTCGCGTTCCCATTCTTCCAGTTCGGTGATCTGCTTGATCACAGCGCCGACATCCTTAAGCGCACGGGTGCGCTGGGTTTGGCTGGCAGAGGAATCGTCGGACAGCTTTTCCAGCCTTGCGCGCTCGCCCTCCAGCTTGCGGATGAATTCGCGGAGGTAATCGTTGAGCAGGATCGAGACCGTATCGGGCCGGTAGCGGTGCATGTAGATCAGCGCCTGGAACGTGCCCTTGGGGCTGGAGAACATCCAGTAGATCGGCCGCTTCTTGTAGCGTTTAAGGTGATCGTCATAAAATCCCTTGGTGAAATATTTACGGATGTCATCAATCTGAGCCTCGATAAATGCGAGGTTCTCACGGAACTTTTCTTCGCCAAAGGTCACGCGCAGGAATTTGCGGAAGCGTTCGGTGATGTCGTCGGCGAACCAGTCGTCATCCAGCACGGGGATGACGTTGTCCTCGTCAGGCATGAAGGTCGGCGAAGGGACTCGGGAAAGGTAATCCGCCAGTGTCTCGCCCTGATTGGCGAGGATCAGGCCCGGCACGTCGAGGCTGTAGCGGCCGAACATGCAGCCCACAGCGTAGGACAGGAACTCGGCCATGGTGTCGGCGCGTAGACGAGCTTCACGCTCGTCTTCTGTACCCTTCACACCATAGCGATAGGCGGGGTTGCAGGTGAGGGTGATCTCCTCGATCGGCACCTCGGAGGTCAGCTCGTCCTGCAGGCCATAGGCGTCGATGAAGATGCGATTGTTCTCTTCTTCAAGCCTCTGCATTTCGTCCGTTATGCCCCGCCAATGGGCGCGCAGGCGGGCATAGGTTGTCTCAAGCGTGTCAGCCCGGTGAACTGTTGAGAGAAGCGGGAGAGTGGTAAAATCCCAGGACGTTTCGTAGGCATCCCAATCGACGCGGGCCAAAGAAATCAGGTTCTTAGGAAGATCAATCAAAGATGCATCTGACATATCTGCGCAGATGGGAAGAGATGCAATCTGACCTGCCTCATAATTAATAGTAGGTGAGATGCTCTTGAGGAGATATTTTGTGACATTCGAATTGGTAAATCCGATTAATCCCGTGAGTTTATCTGCATTATTGGCAAATATAGAGCAGCCCGCTACGTCAAAAATATGTCCTTCATCATAGTATCTAACGGAAAACCCACTACTTGTTACTTTTGACCAGCTAATAGATGGCTTGAAATACTCGGAAATGCTCTTGATTGTGCGCGTCGGGCTACCATATTTTTCGGCCGCAAAACCGAGAACTTCAGCGCCATCGCGCTCCCAATTGATGACATTTTCAGAATTGCCATACCACTTTCTGTAAGCACCCCCCTTATTATAAGGGAACCACTTCGCGCCCGAATGCTTGGCCATTTCCCGGCTATCAGCGTCTCGCTTGGTTCGCTTTTGACTTACCTCTGACCATTGCCGCAAAAAGCGATTATTGTCACTGGTTGCCATGCCTTGCCGAGTATCACCAATTTTCTTGAGAGGGTATCCTTTTGTAAAGGCTCTAAGAACTTCATCAGACAGCCAATAGGCAATGGGTGTACCTGGAAGTTGTCGGAATGCTGTTGCGTCTCGGGAATAGATATTTTTATTGGATACGAGCGACTCCAAAAAGGCTTCTTGCTTGTCCTTCACAGCAGGAAAATCTGCTAAGTTCATGAAGATTCCGGGAAGGTTCTTTCGGCCTACGCGAAAGATACATGCCACTCCTCGGTTGTAGGTGTGGCCATCTGGGAAACAGTTCCAGCCAACATGCGCCATGGACGAGATGGAGTGCGCAAGAAGCGTCTTGTTCCGTAATGATGCATATGAAGACAGAAACATCCAGCTATCCAGAGTGACAATAGAAAAAACGCCATCCCATTTCGTCATTGGGAGACAGCGCAGAATGAAAGCAGTCATTAGGTCTGACTTGCCTTCAGCATACTGATCATTCAGAAAGGCCCCCAACAGCCCGTTCAAACCTTTCGCACCTGCATAAGGAGGGTTGGCCACCACTACATGGTATTTGGAAGAGAGGGCCTCAGCCATGTGCAGAACGTCCACCACGCGCCCCAGCACTTCCTTCAGCAGCAGGTCGCCACCGAAATCTCGTGCCATCACCACCCGCAAGGTCTCGGCTGGGTCGAGCAGTCTCGGTACGATCAGCGAGCCAAAATTTTTGGCTTGCTCGAATTGAACCAACGTCTCGCGTAGTTCGTCGGTGAACAGATCCTTCCCAACCACGGCGGATACATCGCGCAACTCAGCGGTTGTGAAGGCCACGTTCTGCAGAACGACGATGTTTGGCTTTGCCTCCAGCCGCAGGAACTGCCTCCGCCCTAACTTTGCTGCCGCTTTCATTGCCAAGGCAAAGGCCGCCAGCGCGCCAGCTCGGTCGTCGATCTCGATCCCAGTCAGATTGTGAGACAGGATCAGCGCGGGGATTTCGGTCGCGTCATACCCTTCCTCTTCGTAGATGGCATGAAGCAGGTCAAAGGCATAGGTTAGCATGTGTCCCGATCCGCAGGCAGGATCGCAGAGCCTGATCTCCTCGGGCTTGGCTATCCTCAGGAAATCGGTCTCCGGCTCCTCCGGCGCGATGTAATAGTCCATCCGCTCGGCCAGCTTTGAGGACGGGCGATTCAGCAGCCAAAGACGTCCCAGCGAATTTTCAATCAGATAGCGGACGATCCAGTGCGGGGTGAACAGCTGCGTCGCGGCGGGGATGTTTTCGGCCGTGATTTTGATGTTCTTTTTGAGGCCCGCGAAGACCTGATCCTTCTTCTCCGAGATATAAAACTGGTAGAGCCAGCCGATGATCTCGACATCAGCGCAGACATCTTCCGCCATCGCCTCACGCAAGTTGGCGAGGATCGAGGTCGGCGAGAGCAGATCCTCGGGCATCAGAAGTTCGGTGTAGTCGCCCACCTTTTCAAACAGGAACGGCATCGGGCCGTGCCACGCATTGCAGGCATGGACGAGCAGCAGCCGATAGGCCTCTGCCTGCGGGCCGTTCGACGGGGTGCGACCTTCGAGCAAGGCGGCGATGGTGGGGGACGCACTCTCGGGTAGATTTCCAGCCATTGCCTCGGCCAGGATCTCGGGCCTGGTGGCGCCGTCGGCGGGGGAAACCACGCGTGGGTTCGTGTACCCATTCACATCCATGAAACGCAGCGCCGTGAAACGATTGAACCAGGTATAGGCAACCTGCTCAATGACGTGGGTTTTGTCAGTTTCACGGATCGCAGCCTCGAGTCTTTTTATCGCCTCGGGCTGTTCACGGCGAGCCGACGACGCAGGGTCCAGAACGAGACCAAGTTTCGAGGTGACCTGATCGATCAGCAGGTTCCGTGCTGCCTGGGCAAACTTTTTGAGGGCGTTGGTATCCATTAGACGATCACCTTCTTACCCTGTTTGATCTCGGCCATCAGGGTCTTTCGCAGCTCATTGATGTATTGGTCCACATCGGCCTCTTCGGCCAAATAGGTGCGTGGATAAGCCACCTTGATGTCGGCGGCGTTAACATAGGTCTGGGGCTTTGGTGGGGGAGCCGGGCGATCGGGTGGCCTTGGCGAGGCTGGGCCTGGTGATCCAGATCCTGGTGAACCTGTTCCAGGTGTGGCCGGTTCAGGTGGCGGAGGCGGTGCCATGCGTGCAATGTCTGCCAGCATTTGCTGCATCAAGCCCGAGCGCGCGCCATTGGCCCTGTCGCGCAGGATCGGGATCATGGTGACCGCATCAAGACCCGCCTTATGGGATTCGACGCTGCGCCGGATCTTGTCCTGCTGTTCAGCTGTTAGAGAAAGAAACTCCTCAGTTTGGACCACCTTATCGGCGCATTCGTCGACTGCCGCGATAACCGTCTTGCGCTCATTCAAGACCTCGAGCTCGACCTTGTTCTTGAGGGCGTAGAGGTCGGATTTTAACGACTGGATCACGGTTCCTTTGAAGCAGTCCGAAGCACCTAGCCCGGCCCGCAGTTTTTCCCCTGCGGCGGCATCGACATAGCCGATGTTGGCCTCCTGCGACTGCAGGAAGTCTCGGACATCATCATAGATTTGACGCTGCGCCCCGCTCATGAAGCTGCGGATCTTCTCGAGGATGCTCTCTTTGGCATCAAGCAGCCCGTTTTCCTCTTTGACCGGTTCGGTGATGTACCAGATGGCGGGCTTGCCGATCATGGCGACAACCTGATCACGCAACGGTTCGAGCGCCGCAAGGAAGGGGTACTTGTACTTTTCACTGATCCGTTGGGTCAGCTCTTCCGCCAGCTTGCGGATGCTCTCAGCCCATTCACTGCCAAGCACGCGCGCATCGGAACCGTCAGCGGGTAGGCCGAACAGTTCCTTGTACAGTTCTTTCGCAGCCCGGATCTGGGAGGAGGTGAATTCCAACTGCGGTGTGAGAAGAATATTGCCGAGCACGTGGCTGTTGTTGAGCGCACGGGCCAATTCAGCCCCCTCCAACTGCGTGCCATCCGATCTGGCTTCACATTTTCCTTTCCCTGAAAGGCTGGCTGTAAGGCAGAGGGTCGCAACCGTCGGCCAGCCATAGGGCTTCGCGCCGAAGCGTTCGGCCAAGTATTTGGCCGAAACCTTCACCCCGTTCCGGGCCTGCCCCTGAATGTGGTTCAGAACATCCAGTTCAGCCTCGGTCAAGCCGGTACCGGCATCACCGAAAAGCCCTCCGGTTGAAGACGCCGCCTTCGCGATGTCCGCCTCGACGTAGTTCACACCGCGCAGCATGGGCAGATTGACATAAACCTTATCGACTAGAGCCTGGAACGCCTTAACGATGCGCTCCTGGGGGTCATCACCCCCTATGTCCAATTCATCTCCTCGAACGAAAAGACGAGCATCAGCCATCAGTTTCCGCAGGCGCTGTTCCAGATCCTTTGCTCGGCGTCCATTCTGATCGCCCTTCTCTGCGATGATTCGGTCACGACCGGGTTGTGGCGACCCGCTACGCGACTGCCTGATGAATTTATCGGTTTGCCGATACAGGGTCAGATCCCGAATAAACCGTACATCCGGTTGAAGCTGGATAGCCAGCTCCTCTCGTCCCATATTGCGCATCCGGACAGCATCTGCAGAAGCGGCATCGTCATTGAAGGGGCTAATGATGTTGATCGACAGCTCATACTCTCGGCCCAGCAGGTGGTCATCGAGCTTTCGGCTGAAAGGATATTCGTAGCCTGTGGCTAGGTGCTTGATCTTGCGGTGACGAAGAATTGTGTCGAACGCAAGGGTTTCAAGCTCTTTGCTGATCTCTGTCGGATCAACATCCAATGCCTTGATCTCGGCCTCGACATCCTTCTCTTCATTGGTCAAGAACTCATACGCCTCGCCATTACGCTGGATATAGGTTTCTCGCTCAAGCCGGGAAAGGGCATCTTCGATCTTACGCCGCTGTGCGGCCTGATCAGCTTCAAATTCCGACAAAAGAAGCACGCTGATGTTGCGTACAGTCGATTTGAATTCCTTGACGTATTTAACGAGAAACAAGGCCTTCAATACGCGTACAGCGAAAGAATCATCCAGGTTCCTTTCCGCGATCTGGATCGACTGCTGCACAGAAGATTTCAGGGCGGTGCGAATGCCCTCGAACATCAAATCGAAGGTCGCTACCTCTCCGACCGGCTGATCAGCCAGCGCCTTGGCCACATCTTGGAACACGCCCAACATCGAGCGTTCCCCAACGGAACTGTGCTTACCTTCAAAGGCGTTGTGTTGCGACAGCGAAGTGATAGCCATCTGGAAAAGCGTGTACTGATAGGGGGGGAACGGATAGCTCGCGATAAAATGCTCTCGGTCGCGATAGTTCTTCAGGCGGATTGAACCGTCAGCAAAGTCGAATAACGTTTTTAGATTGTTCTCTTCCTTGTCGTGCAAGTTGCCCAGCATGATTTGGGCCGCATCGGTCTTAGCCAACAAACGGTGTTGGATGACCTCGGCCACGTCGGCCGAATTCAAAGGTATGCGATTGGCGAAGCGAGCCTGAATCTTCGAAAAGTCGTTCTCCTGCCTTGCTGTCATGTCGCCCACGACATCGGTGATGGCCTGCTGGGCGGTGACGATGATCCATGCTTGTCCTTTACACTTCGTGTTCAGGCTCTCGGCAATGGTCTGAAGGTTGGTCATCAGCTTGACGTTATCAGCAATGTACTGACCGACCTCGTCGACGAAGAAGTTCAGCCTGAAGTTGGGAACTTGCCGGTCGATCCATGCCTTTATCGTATTGGCAAAATCTTCGATCGAAACGCGAGTGTCCTTGCGATATTGCGTAAGGATGTCCTTGGCTTCGGCGGCGTCTGCGCCGGTCGCCCGGGCAAAGGACGCAGCAATATTTCGACCTTCCAAAAGCGCCTCTTCCCGCCCCCGTGTTTCCCAGGGCTTGCCCGACAATTCCAAGAATGCGGTCTTGAACGCATTAAACTGATCGCGCTCATCCAATTGTCTTTCGAATTGGGCGATATGTGGCTGTTTGCCGTAATAGCCACACATTTCATCGAAGACCTTCTGGAACACCGAAAGCAATGCATCGACATCGGCCTTGGAAATCACATCGGCCTTCTGGTCGATGTTGAACAGAATCGATTTCGACGGAATCGATACGGCCTTGCGCAGGGCGCCCACGAGCATCGGTTCATCCTTCAGCTTTCCTGCAAAGATGTCGAAGGCCCTGGCCCCATCTACCTCGCGATTTTCCAGCAGCAATGCCATCATCTTAAGAAGGTGAGATTTACCCGACCCAAAGAAACCTGAAATCCAGACGCCATTTGCGGTCTTGTAGTTGTTGTAAGCGTCTAGGAATTGCTCAAGCCGTTGCCCGATTTCGCCGGTGATGACGTATTCATCGAGCTCAATCCGAAGGCTCGCCTGGTCATCAGCCTTGATGACGCCATCGATGGCGCGATCGACGGGTTTCTCAAAGATGTCGCGCATCGTGGTCGTCATCGGCTCAAACCTCATAGTTCAGGATATTGAAGGCCCGGTAGTACTTATCGTCATGCAGCCGCCCAAAAAGGTCGAGCGAGGCTCCTGTAGCGAGAGCATGGGTGTAACTGCCTGGGAAAAATAGGACGGTTGGCTTGTCTTTAGCCGTGCTTTGCAGATTGTTCAGCACGTTGTGCGACCTGATGTAAGGGTAGACCTCGCCGACGCCTGAAAGGAAAATGACATCATGTGGCGTCGCCTCAATGGCCTCGCCGATTTTCGGGATCAGGTTGGCCTTGGGATCAAGCACCGACTGGAGAAGCTCTCTGATCTCACCCTTATCGGTGTCGTATTCGATTTCAAGGATCTGTTCGAGTATCCCACGTTCATCAAGAATGCCTAGCGACAGGTCATACAAGCTCAAGTCTAGAACAGCGATGCCTGCATGCCTGATCCGAGTGACAAGATCCAACCGATCTTCGGCCATCGATAACCCTTCTTCTGCTGGGTAAGGACAGATAAAGAACGGCACTTCATTGCCAAGGCCCTGCTTGGTTAGAAACCGCTTGCTGGTGATGACATCAAAGAGATGTTCTGCGCGCTTCTTGCGACTGGTTGGGACGTTCATGAGACGTCTCCATCAAGCCCGAGTCCTGGGAATAGAGCGAGATCTTGGGGGGAATTCTCCTTCAGCAATGCCGTGAGCCGGGGAGAGATGTAGGCCGAAATGATCCGATGGTCGTCCGAAACAACATTGGCCTCGCGCATCATCCGAAACATCACTTGTCGCAGTTTTGCTCGAGTAGCCGGGCTGATCCCCGCGAGGCCCTCATCCCATTCGGCTTTTGCTGCAAATAGGACATCAAAACTTTCGAGCGGCAGGTCGAATTGATACGACATAAATTTCTCGCGAATCACCTCGGTCGCAAATTCATGAACAAAGCGATATGCCCTGCAGGCCGCAAGCCACAACAAGGCTTGCTGGTCCTGTCGATCTGCCCCATCGACTAGGTAGTCGAGTTCGTCATTATTCAAAGTCGAAATCCGGTTTACAATTTCCCGAAGCGTCCGACGGCGCGATGCGGCTTTTGGTAAAGAAGTAACGCCTTCTTCAAGTGCCCGTCGTAGGGTTGCAGCCCAGGGCTCCGACGGTTGGTGCAGTCGAGCTACTTCGATACTTTCATTCAGAAGCAGCCCGCCAACGGCAAACGACATCTTGTAGGGCTTATGTTCTGTGTCCATCACTGTGTCGGCCCTCCGGCACGTAGAGTTATTTCCCCTTTGTTGAGCAGTACAATCTGCTGGTCGCGAGGAGCTCGCGCGCTCGGATCGGTATCCAAACCAAGACGCTTCAGGGCATAGTAAAGCAGCGCGCGGCGCACCTTAATCTTTGCCCTGCCACCACGCATGCCATAGTCGAGAGCGATCACTTTTTGCTGTGTTTCCGCCAAATCCGGGTGCGGTCCGATCTCCAGCACGACATGCTCGTGCCACTCGGCATCGGTGGCAGGATCGGATGCGCTTGGCCGTGTTCCACGCGTCTCTATGATCCGCGAAAGAACGAAGTCCTTGAACACCTGATCGACGTGACAAAACGCACGGATGTGCCATCGAAAACCGTCAAAGCCGATAGCGTGCGGCGCAATCCACCGCCATCTCGGGTCCGGACGAGAGAGGGATTGGTATTTGATCTCAAGGGCTTCTTCACGACGGATGGCGGCAATTACTGTACGAAGCGTTTTTGCATCCACTCCCCGGACAGGCGTCGGTGCCGCATCGAACTCGGGAAGTTGACCGATCCAGGCATCCGTTTTGTCAAGAATGCCATCGGCGACGGAGCGAAGCTGCGAAAGGTAGCGACTGGCATCAGGTTTAAGAAAGAGAGGCGCGAAATCCGGACCTCGGACATAAGCACGGGCGCTTTTGTCGTAGGTCATGTTGGCCGAAGCCATGCCGATATAGCGGTTCAAGTCTGTGGACGCTTGGTTCACCGATACCCCGAACACATCCATCAGATCGCCCCGATTCACATGCCCCTCCCAAAACAAGCGGAACTCGATGAATTCGAGCCGACGCTCGACACCCCAACGAAGATCCACTCTTTCTGAATCCACAACGCCCTCCCGGCGACGTGACGGACAACGAAACTGTGCGCACACAGTTTCTGGTCCCCTCTGGTCAGGGTAGTTGAGTAGGACTGCGCAATCAATCAGAATCGCGTGTAGGATGCATAGACAATGTCGCCGCATCCCCGTAAACAGCGGGGCGTCTAAACTTGCTGGGGGTTTACGTACGTGTACCTCTGCCGCTCCCACTCCACCGGCACATCCCCCATCAGATCGGCCAGTTGCAATGTTCGCGGTTGGCGCCCATCGAGAATGGCCTCGACGATGTCCGGGGCCAGCAGGGTCAGGCGGTAAATGCGGCTGAGATAGGACGGGTTGACCTTTTCCGCTTCGGCCAATTCGTTCAACGAACCCACCTGCCCAGACTCCAACATTCGCTTCCAACGGTGTGCCCTGGCCAGGGCTTTCAGCAGGGTGTCGTCAGGCGTCGGATTGGGCCGCACCGGTATACCCTGGCCCTCGGGCACGATCACCAGTTTGCGGCCGCCATACCGCTTCAGATTCAACGGCACCCGAACAGTGAATGTGTCGATGCTGACGTCGCTCATGCCGCGCTCCTTTCTGTGGACTGGGCTGCAATATCGGCGACCACGCTGGACAGTCCCTCTGCGCGCAGGCGGATTTCGGCACCATCGGGGGCAATACGGACCTGCTCCACGAGAAGTTGGAGAATGCGAGCCTGCTCGGCCGGGAACAACTCGTCCCACACCGCCTCGAAACGATCGAGCGCCGCGTGCAGATCGGCTGGGGCAATCTGTGGTGCCATCCGCTCAGCCCGTGCCCGGATTTCCGGGGCGCGCAGAAGAGCGCGAACCTGCCCGATCACTGCTGCTTCGATTTCGCCTGCAGCAATGCTCCGCACCGGGCAGGTTTCATGCCCAGCGTTGATCGCCTTCATGCAGGTATAATATCGGTATAGTCGGCCCTTCTTGCGGGTATGGCTCGGCGTCATCGCCCGACCGCAATGGGCGCAAATCACCAACCCCTTGAGCGGTGCTGGCGTGGTTGCGCGAGCCATGTTGGCCCGCTTGCGTGGGGCGTTGTCGGCCTTGATCGCCTCCACCCGGTCCCAGGTGGTGCGGTCGATGATGGCCTCGTGTTCGCCAACATGAGCCTCGCCCTTATGAACGGCTTCACCGAGATAGACCCTGTTGCCCAGCATTTTGTAGAGGAAGTTCTTGGTGAAGGGTGCTCCTTGTCGGTCCTTGCCGTTCTGCGTGACCCAGGACTTGGTCCGATGGCCAGCTTCATTCAGTTCTTTCACCAGCAGGGTGGCGGACCCAACCTTAAGAAAGCGGTCGAAGATGTGCCGCACCAGAACGGCCTCGGGTTCATTGACTACCAGTTTACGGGCCACCACATCGTAACCGAGGGGCGGCACGCCGCCCATCCACATGCCCTTGCGGCGCGAGGCGGCGAATTTGTCGCGGATGCGCTCGCCGATGACTTCCCGCTCGAATTGGGCAAAGGACAGCAGGATATTCAGCGTCAGCCGCCCCATGGATGTGGTGGTATTGAACGATTGGGTCACGGACACAAAGGTGACGTCATTGCGGTCGAACACCTCGACCAGCTTGGAGAAATCCATCAGCGAGCGTGATAACCGGTCGATCTTGTAGACCACCACCACATCGACCAAACCAGCCTCGATATCAGCCAGGAGGCGTTTCAACGCCGGACGATCGAGGTTACCACCGGAAAATCCGCCATCGTCGTAATGATCAGGCACAGGCACCCAGCCCTCGGCTTTTTGGCTGGCGATGTAGGCGGCGCAGGATTCCCGCTGGGCATCCAGGCTGTTAAATTCCATGTCCAAGCCCTCCTCAGAGGACTTGCGGGTATAGATGGCGCATCGGACCTTGCGCATGGGTTTGGTCGCGGCCATCATTTGCCCTCCAACTTTCCATGCTTGCGCAGGCCGAAGAACAGCGGCCCATTCCACCGCGTGCCGGTAATAGCGCGGGCCACCGCCGATAGGCTTTTGAACCGGCGCCCATGCCATTCAAACCCGTCTGCCAGCGCCGTCACCTCATGCATGACGCCCTGCCATTCGCGGATCAGCTTGGTGCCGGCGATGGGGGCTGTCATGTCCTTGGGCTTCGGCTTCTTCTTGCCGTCCAGTTCGTCGGCCAGATCGTCGAGCCGGCGCTCGGCCTGGGCCGACAATCCGCCGAAGGCCAGCTCCTGCAGCCGGTAGGCCAGGCGCTTGACCAGGAAGGTGCGGTTGTAGGGCGGCGGCTCGGTGCCGGTCAGTTCCCGCCACATAGCCTTCAGCTTATCGGTGGGCATGGCGGGCAGCGCGGCCACCTGGGTGAGGATCGCGGTCGTCATCGGCGGGAGTTCCTCCGTTTGTTCTCCACGCCATACACGCTCCGCTCGGCGGTGAAGTCCAAGGAACTGTCTCCCCGCTCAGCGGATAAACGACTGGACTTCCGCGCCATCAGGCGCATGGCGCCGGCCGCCAGGATCTCGGCAACCTCGTCGAGGCGCTCGGCGGCGGTCATGTGACGGGGATGAAGAGCGTTGGTCATCGGACGGCACTTGGCTGTGAAACCTGTCCATCCTATGTACCGGCGGCGCCGTCATTCCGTCCCAAGGGGGGCTATGCCACACCCTGATTAACGCGACAGCGGCTGTCGGTGCCGCCACCGTCTCCACGCATTGCCGAAGAACCGACCTGGAGCGCCTTCCACAGCCGGGACACCTTCTTCTTGACGGTGCTGGGGTCGGGGGCGGCAGCGCCGCTCCTATCGAACCAGTCGAGCAGATCGCGGACCATTGCCGCCTGCGTGGACGGAATGCCCTCATCATGGATGTGCCGACAGGCTTCGATCCAGAAACCATCCCAATCGTATTTCGGCGGGGCTCCGGGACCGCCGCGGGCGGCGGATGCCTCGGAGACATCTCGATGTGCTGGAGCGCTTTCGGCTTCGAACCGCTCCACCTCGTCGCGCCGGATCAGGATGTCGTCGGCAGCGGCAGAGAAGTTCGCCTCATGTCCCTCGGGTTCAAAATCGATGAACCCGTCGTTGCCGCGCGACAGATCGGTGATGACTCTGATCTGGTCTTTGATAAGCGCCCACGCGTCACGGGGATAGAGATCAAAAATCCCCGTGACCCGACGCCTCTCCTCCGGCATGCGCTGCCAATTGTCGTCATCGATTTCCACATATTCCCCGATTTCGGCGAAGATCCCCGGCACCGGAATGGATAGCCTGAGCTTGCCTTCGAGTGCGACGGCCGCGATCTGGGCGGGTTTCACATGCCATCGATCACACAGGTCGGCCAGCGTCAGATAGGAGACGGGAGAAGGGGCCATGTCCGTCAACCTCCCTCGACGGCGCGCAAACGGCGGTAAGCGCGCACCACCTTGGCGACATCGCGCTGCATGTCGGGTGGGAATCGCTCGGCGGCGACGAACAGGTCGTCAAGGCGCAGGCCGAGCACGGCGGCCGCCTTCTCGATCAGTTCGTCGCGCGGCGGCTTCTCGCATTCCCGTTCAATGCGCGACCAGTAGGCGGGAGAGACCCCGAGGCGGCCGGCGAAATCGTTGAGGCCGATGCCGAGTTCGTTGCGGCGGACGCGGATGTAGGATCCGAACGACATCATGCCCTCCCTTGCTGCGAGCCGACGACGAGACGGTACTTGCGCAGGCGGACCCAGATGAAGGCCGCCGACACCCCGAACATCCCGGCAAGGTCGTCGAGCAGAGCGTCCTGCGCCACCATATCCCACCGTCGGCCATCGATCAGCGGGTACCCCGGCTTACCGGCATGGCCGGACCCATTGATCAGCGT
>Ga0316224_1001717_pt1 | contig 22728 bp, 21 predicted proteins | sample TBH18013metaG_FD_206254 | JGI IMG/M metagenome (GOLD analysis project Ga0316224, IMG submission 206254) | Freshwater microbial communities from Trout Bog Lake, Wisconsin, USA - TBH18013 | ecosystem: Environmental > Aquatic > Freshwater > Lake > Hypolimnion/Profundal zone | place: USA: Wisconsin... | reverse complement strand
AGCCTACGGCTCTGGGTTTCATTGGCATTCAACCCAGCCTACGGCTCTGGGTTTCATTGGCATTCAACCCAGCCTACGGCTCTGGGTTTCATTGGCATTCAACCCAGCCTACGGCTCTGGGTTTCATTGGCATTCAACCCAGCCTACGGCTCTGGGTTTCATGGCATTTAACCCGGCCTACGGCTCTACGCGGGGTAGCTAATTAACCAGCTTAAAATCCCCTACACTCAGCGCCGTAGGATGGCTATTAACACCGATCACCGCAATTTCCACGTTGCTGCCGTTATTGTCGTAATACAAGCCGCCGCTGCCGGCATTGTAATAAAGGTCATCGCTGTTGCGGGTGTTACTGAACTCGGCAGCGCTGACAGTGCTTTGCCCGGCGAAGGCGGTAAACACCGCTTTGGATAATTCGATTTGCCCGGTGTTTTCCCACAAGTTGCTGATGCTGGTTGGGCTGAGGTTTTTTAGCGGGCTGTCCAGTAGATAGCTGCTGTGCAGGATTTCTTTAATTTCGTTATGGCCGCTGTCGGCGACATAGAGATCACCGTTGCTGTCTATGACCAAATCTTGCGGATTGCTCAGGCCGGTTGCCAAAATAGTGCTTAGGGTTTGGCTGCCGGCGGCTAGTTCCAGAATACTGTTATTACCGCTATCGGCAATATAAAGATTGCCGGCGTTGTCAACCGCCAGGCCTTGCGGGTTGTTTAAGCCATTGCTGAGCAGCGTTGTTAAAGTATGGCTGCCGACAGACAGTTCTTTGATGGTGTTGCCGTCGGCAATATAAAGATTGCCGCTGGTATCAAACGCGATGGCCTTGGGGTTGCTCAAACCGTTGGCGATCAGCGTGCTGACGGTCTTGCCGCCGATAATTTCTTGAATATCATATAAATTGCCGGTTAGCGAGTTTTTGTCGGCAAAATACAGATTGCCGTTATAGCTGGTGATGGCCGTGGGGTCATTAAATAATTCGCCGCCATAACCCGGCAAGATGTTGGCGAGGAGGGGCAGCGGGGTAGAGCTTTTATTGCCGGGGGTTTGTTCGTAAATCAAGCCGGCGCCGGTATCGCTGATAAACACATTGCCGTTATAAACCGTTACTCCGGCCGGCGCGGTTAAGGCGCTGGTGGTTAAGGTGCTGAGGGTATGGCTGCCGGCGGCGATTTCTTTGATCAGATTATCGCCGGTATCGGCAATGTACAGATTACCGGCGCTGTCCAGCGCGATGGCCTTTGGGTTGCTTAGGCCGGTCGCGGCCAATATTTGTACCGGGGTGCTTGCCAAATTGATAGTCTGATTGCTGATGGCGGTGCCGCTGTCGCTATCCCAACCGCTGGTGGCGGCTAACTTAAGCGCTTGGTTGCTGTTGTTGGCGGCGACTATGCTGCTGAGTGCTGCTTGATCGGTGATGCTTAGCGTGACGGTAAAACCGCTGTTATTTAAGTTGCTGACCAGATCGTTGTTGCTGAAGGCAAAACTTTTACCGTCGCCGCTGATGCTGAAATCACTGAGAGCAATGCCGTTGACGGCGCCGTGATTGACAATGGCGTTGCCGCTGAAGGTCAACACACCGTCGGCGGCATTGTAACTGACGCCGGATAGCGTCGGGGTGGTGGCATTAACGACATAGGTGATGGTGTTTTGCGGAAATTCAAAAGAGTTGCTGACCCAGCCGTTGCTGCTGATCAGGCTGTAGGCGGTATTGTCGTTGGCGTTGTAGCCGTTATGGTTGAGTAAGCCGTTAACCGCCAGTTGATCCGTGGCCGATAACTGAATATTGATGCTGCTGCCGGGGATGCCTATGCTGACGGTATCACTGCTGCTTAAGCTGTATTGCGCGCCGCCGTCGCCTTTTAGGCTGAGGTCATTAACCTTGTAAGCGCCGGCTGTAGCGTTAAGACTGCTGCCGATGATATTGAGTATGCCGGTGGCGGCATTGTAGGTGACGATGAATAAAGTGCTGGCCATGCTGCCCAGAATTGGTTGGATCGCGGTGGAGGAGGCAAGAGCCGGTAGTTGGATGGTGATTGCGGTTTGCTCAGTTGCTACGTTGATCGGTGTTAAATCGTTACACTGCTGCGGCTTTGAAACCAGGCCAACGCTGTTAACCGCCGTATTACTCGTCGTCCGGTCACTCATAAGATATGCTGCGTCAGTAATTTTTAGCATACTGCCGTTGTCGGCTTGACCAGTCGGTACAGAGTCAGTTGTCATGTGCTTGTCCATAAAATTGGGCAGTATAGGCTAAGATTAGGGGCGCGGGGCTTAGCGTTAAGGCATTAAACAATAGTCTAGCGGATATTGTAAGGCAAATCCAGTTTTTTGCTTGCCTGGAACCGCTGAGCCCCAGCTCGGCTATGGGCGTTAGCCCATCATCCTCGAATCGGCAGTTGGACGCGTTTGCCAGTGTAATTAGGATGTGCGCAGCAGCGTGAAGCGCATCGCCTCTTTCGCGATTGATGCGCTTATCTAACGTCGTCGACACATCCTATGTAGTTTATCTATTTACGTTGAGTAGTTACCATAATTTTTAGGTGATTTTTACTTTACTTTGTAAACTCAACGGCTTTACTATGACGCTAGTTGTTTTTCAAAAACAAACGGAGCTGATTATTATGAATCCTTTGATCTGGCTGCCTGCAATGTTCTTACTTGGCTTGGTGCTAATGGGCTTATGCTATGCCTTCTTTAAAGCTTGTCAACGCATATAAAGACCGGGGAATAGCGCTATGATTTATCTGACCATCATTGTGACTACCCTGGTGTTTATCTATTTGATCGCCGCTTTGATCCGGCCGGAGTGGTTCTGATGCCTGGATAGCTAGGGGGCGATAAAACCGGAGCCGATAATATGTTTATCCAAACTTGGTTACTACCGTTTGCCTTACTGGCCACCGCCACGGCGGCGGCTTTTCCGCTGAGCCGTTATCTGGCCTGGATCATGGACGGCAACTACCGGCCTTGGCCCCTATTGGCCTGGATAGAACAGCGCCTGGACAGCGGCCCGCAGAGCTGGACGCAATACACAGCGGCGTTGCTGATTTTTAACACCATCCTGTTTATCTTCGGTTTTTTGGTGCTGTCGCTACAGCCCTGGCTGCCGCTGAATCCCGATGCCAAAACCCTACTGGCCCCCAGCACTATTTTTCATAGTGTGGTGTCGTTTATGACCAATACCGATTTGCAGCATTATGCCGGGGAACAGCATTTATCCAATTTTAGTCAGATTTTTTTTGGGATGACCAATCTGTTTGTCTCCGCGGCGGTGGGCTTGTGTGCGCTGATAGCCATTATCCGCGCGTTTAGAGGTGATGCCACGCTGGGCAATTATTTTGTCGATATGTGGCGAGTGCTGGCCTATCTGTTTGTGCCGATTGCCTTTGTGATGGCCTTGATTTTTATCCAGCAGGGCAGTCCGATGACGTTTGAAACCAGTTATCAGGCAAGCACGCTGGAACCCGGTGCGCTGGGGCAGGGCAGCGACGGCGCTGCGCTGCCGCAAACCATCGCCTTGGGGCCGGTGGCGGCGTTTGAAGCCATTAAAATGCTGGGCACCAACGGCGGCGGCTTTTATGGGATGAACTCGGCCCATCCGTTTGAAAATCCCACCGCCTTGTCCAATTTCTTTAATACCCTGGCGATGATGCTGTTCCCGTTTGCGCTGGTGTTGATGTATGGGCGGATGCTGGGGCGCTTCCGGCATGGCTTGGTGATTTTTTCGGTGATGTTGTTGTTGATGACTACCACCGTGGTGTGGTCTGTCTATTTTGATACGCTACAGCCTAATCCCGGCCTGACCGCGCATCCGGCAACACGGTTTTATGATATTCCCGATCCTGCGGCAGGCAGAGGTTTGCGACAGATTATGCTGCCGGCTGTGGCGGGCTTGCCGGTGGAGCAGCATCTGGGCAATCTGGAAGGTAAGGAATTACGCTTCGGCACCGCGGCCGGCGCGACTTTTGCGGCGCTGACGACCGATGTGACTTGCGGCGCGGTGAATGCAGAGGCGGACAGCCTTAATCCGCTGGCGGCGTTGGCGCCGATGGCGGGGATGTGGCTTAATTGCATTTTCGGCGGCAAGGGCGTCGGCATGATCAATATGTTGCTGTATATCATTATCGGCATTTTTCTGGCCGGGATGATGGTAGGCCGCACCCCGGAGTATCTGGGCAAAAAAATCGGTGCGCGGGAAGTCAAGCTGGCGATTATTGCTTTGCTGATACATCCTTTGATGATATTGATGCCGACCGGTTTGTTTGCGGCGACCGATTGGGGCTTGCTGGCGGTGAGCAATCCCGGCGCGCATGGCTTTTCGCAGATTTTATATCAGTTTTCCTCGGCTTCGGCGAATAACGGTTCGGCTTTTGACGGTTTGGCGGTGAGTTACGGTTTTTACAATAATCCGACGCCGGCGCCGACTGCGATGGCCTGGGATATTGCCACCGGCACGGTCATCGTCATCAGCCGCTATCTGCCGATTGTGGCGCCGATAGCGATGGCGGCTTATCTGGGGGAAAAGAAGGCCAGTCCGTTTGGCGTGGGCACGTTGCGGGATGATACCCTGACCTTTGGGGTATTGTTGCTGTGTACCATTTTGATCGTCGGGGCCTTGCTGTTTTTGCCGGTGGCGATGCTGGGGCCGTTGGCGGAGCATTTGGGGCCGATTCCATTTGGGGGTTAGGGCTATTTAAATTGTGTAGGATGTGCCAACCATCGGGCGGCACATTCTTTCCTCAAGAGGCTGCTGTCAACAAAGCTCTGACTTTGTGCAAGGCGATTGTTTCTGTGATCTGCGTGGCGATCTTTAATTTAAGGCGTTAGACCACCTTGCCGGTTGGTTGGGCTTCGATTGATGCGCCGCCCGTTGGTTGGCACATCCTACCGTATTTGATAAATGACCAACCACACGCAATAGTGACGATTCTAGGTTCAAGAACCACGGTGAATAATTACCACAGGAGTAGGGCATGAAAGATTCCCCGATATACGGCCAAGGGCCGGAAGTGCAACGGCGGCTGAAAAGCCATCGGATGTACGATCAGGAGATGGCGTCGATTGCGCTTAAACAGGCACTGTGGATGTTTAGGCCCGATATTCAGTGGAAAAATCCGGTGATGTTCGTGGTGGAAATCGGCGCCGTGCTGACTTTTTGCTATATTCTGGCGGCCGTTTGGGGCGATAAATCCAGTCAAGCGCCGGTCGGCTATTTTGTGGCGGTGGATGTCTGGTTGTTTTTAACCGTACTTTTTGCCAATTTTGCCACGGCGCTGGCTGAAGCCCGGGGCAAGGCCCAAGCCAATACTTTGCGGATGGCCAGACGCCAGACTCAGGCCTATCGTTTGCAAGACGATGGTGCTACCGAGTTGGTGTCGTCCTTGGATCTTAAGCCCGGTGATAGGGTGGTGGTGGTGGCCGGGCAAATTATCCCCGGCGACGGCGAGATTGTCGAAGGCGTCGCCAGCGTGGATGAATCGGCCATTACCGGCGAGTCCTCGCCGGTAATCCGCGAGGCGGGCGGCGATAGATCCAGCGTCACCGGCGGCACTTTAGTGTTGTCAGATCGAATTGTTGTAAACATTTCCAGCGAGGTGGGTGATTCTTTTCTGGATCATATGATTGCGCTGGTAGAAGGCGCGATTCGTCAGCGCACCCCTAACGAAATCGCTTTAACCTTATTGTTGTCGGCTTTTTCGCTGATTTTTCTGATTGTGGTGATTCCGCTGTGGGCGATGGCCAGTCATGCCGAGCATTACATGACGGCTTATCTGGGGTTAAGCACGCCGCTAAAGACCTTGGGCACCGATATTCCTACGTTGATCGCGTTGCTGGTTTGTCTGATTCCCACCACTATCGGGGCGCTGTTGGCGGCAATCGGCATTGCCGGGATGGACAGGGCCTTACAGGCCAATGTGATGGCCAAAAGCGGTAAAGCTGTGGAATTGGCCGGCGACATTGATGTGGTGTTGCTGGATAAGACCGGCACGATCACTTTGGGTGCGCGCAAGGCCACGCAATTTTTGCCCTTGGCGGGTCATACCACTTCGCAACTGGCGCGGCTGGCGGCGATGGCCTCGGTTTCCGATCAAACGCCGGAAGGCAAGAGTATTGTGGATTTGTTTCTGCATCTGAGCCATAAAGCTTTGGATGAGTTGGCTGCGAACACGGTTATTATTCCGTTTACCGCCCGCTCGCGGATGAGCGGCGTGGATTTGCCGGATGGGCGGCGGATTAGAAAAGGTGCGCCGGATGCGATCATGGCTTTGGTGCAGGAACGGCTAGGTCATATCCCGGATGAATTGCCGGCTTTGGTGAACCGGGTGGCTTCGCAAGGGGCTACGCCACTGCTGGTGGCCGACAACAATCAGATTGTCGGGGTGGTGGTGCTGTCGGATATTTTAAAACCGCATATGAAGGCCCGGTTTGAGCGCTTGCGGCGCATGGGTTTGCGCACGGTAATGATTACCGGCGACAATCCTTTGACCGCCGCCGCGATTGCCGCTTTGGCCGGGGTGGATGAGTTTGTCGCCGAAGTGACGCCGGAGGCCAAACTGGCGTTTATCCGCAAGGAGCAGGCGGCCGGCAAATTGGTGGCGATGATGGGCGACGGCGTGAATGATGCGCCGGCTTTGGCGCAGGCCGATGTTGCTATCGCGATGAATGCCGGCACCCAGGCGGCCAAGGATGCGGCTAATATGGTGGATCTGGATAGCGATCCCACCAAGCTGATCGAGGTGGTGGAAATCGGCAAGCAATTATTGATTACCCGTGGCGCGCTGACGACTTTTTCCATTGCCAACGATGTGGCTAAATATTTTGCGATTATTCCGGCGCTGTTTGCCGGGGCTTTGCCGTGGATGAAGAGCATTGATGTGATGCATTTGTATTCGCCGACTTCGGCGATATTGTCGGCGGTGATTTTTAATGCACTGATTATTCCGTTACTGATTCCGGTCGCGCTTAAGGGGGTTAAGTATCGGGCGCTGGGCGCGGACGCTTTGTTAAGGCGGAATTTATTGATCTGGGGCTTGGGCGGCGTGATTGCGCCGTTCTTCGGCATCAAGCTGATTGATATGTTGATGGTGGGCTTGGGTTTTATTCGGTAACTATTCAGCGATGGGTAGAACGATAGTGACGACATAGTTTAAACGATGAAGGGTGTGCCAACCAATGGGCGGCGCACCACTCCTCACGAGGCTGTTCGGCAAAGTACGCACTTTGTGCAATGCGATTGTTCCTATGGCCACAGGACGAGTGTTAGGATGTGCTGAACAGCGTGAAGCGCATCTTCCGCGATTGATGCGCTTACCTTGCGTCGGCACATCCTAATATGGTCTGTCTATTTGCGCTGAATAGTTATGGGAGGTATGGAATATGTGGCAATCTTTTCGCAAGAGTGTGTTGCTGTTACTGTTTGCGGTGTTGTTGTGCTGTGGACTGTATCCCTTAAGCTTGTGGGGCGTGGGCCAGCTGGTGTTTCCCTGGCAGGCCAACGGCAGCCGGCTGCTTGGTGCTGATGGTAAGCCCTTGGGTTCTTTGCTGATTGCCCAGCCGTTTAGCCGGGATGATTATTTTCAGCCGCGGCCTTCGGCGGCGGCTTATAACGCGGCCGCTTCGGCGTCATCATCACTGGCGGCCTCTAATTATGCTTTGCGGGATAGGGTGGCGCGCAGCCTGGGGCCGCTAGTGCGTTATGCCGACGGCCCACGCGCCGGGCTTCTGGTTGCACCTGATCTGGAACGCTGGTTTGCCGCCGACCAATACCATGGGCAGCCGCATCTGCTTGGGCAATGGGCGGTGCTGCATCCCGGTTTGGCTCAAGCCTGGGTTAAGGCCGACCCCTTACATGCAGCTTTTGCCAATGCTTGGCTGGTACAGCATCCGCCGCTGATTGCGCAATTTGCTAAAGATAATCCGACGATAGCAACGCCTGCCGCAACGGATATGGCGGTGGTGTTTTTTCAGGGGTTTTCTGCGGAAAATCCGGGGAAATTTCCGGTGGCGGTGACGCGGCAGACGGCTGACGGCCAAACTGAAACCGTGTTGCAGGCCTTAAGCCGCGGCGTGGAGATTCAAGCGATATTTTTCGATTTGTGGCGGGATGAGCATCCTGGCGTCGCGTTGCAGCCTCTGCCGGGCGATATGCTGACCACGTCAGCTTCCGGGCTTGATCCGCATATCACGCTAGAAAACGCCAATTATCAACTGGAGCGGGTGGCCCGGCTGCGGGCGGCGGAATTAAACCGCGACCCAGCCGAGGTGCGGGCGGAAATTGCCGATATATTGGAGGATAATGCCGCGGCGCCTTTTGCTGGTTTGGCTGGTGATCGCTTGGTGAATGTGCTGGCGGTGAATTTGGCGCTGCAGAAGCAGTTTGTTGGTGAGTAGGGGTGATGTTTATGTGGCTTGCTGCCGTGTGTTGGTGGCCTACGCTTTCAGACGTGATTTTTTTTGAGTAAACTTGAAATAATATTGTAAACATATTACAATTGTAACCATATTGCCGGCTTAGCATAATTGTTAAGCAAATCCGGCGAGTAGCGCAACAAGATTTGTATTTTGGATTGTCATTGCCCAGTGCAGACTTAAGGGGAATGGTTTTTATTAAATCCTAAAAGTGCCTTATGAAAATTGCAGAAGAGTCAACGGAAGAATCGGAACTACTCATAGCGCAGGAACCCATCGGGTTGCCTAAAGATGCTATTATAACCAATACCTTGAATGTTTTGGTGAGTAATGGTCGGGCAACATTATACGATTTAATGAAATCCAATTTGGGCGAGGTTGAAAAACTAAAGCTCGCCTTAAAAGATTTAAAAGATCGGCAATTAATCGCCGAAAAACCGGCTGAAATTGTTGACTTTACCACCTACTATCCCACATCGCACGGGCTTAAAGCCTTTACTGATCTTAAGATAAAATCGTCTTTAACCGATAAAGTCAAAGATGCTATAGCGTCTATGTCATTACTGGTTAATTGATTTGGCATATCAATGGCTGAATCCAGTAATGCCGTCATCAAAGATTTTTCCGAAATTATTTCTTTGCCAATCTCCGCGTGGATTGCCTGTGCCGTTTTAGTTTTTACATTAATCTTGGTTGTCATTGACATCCAAAGAAGATCAAAGGCTACCACCATTAAAGCCTGCTTTAATTTGCAATGTTTAATTTATGCAGCTATCTTTTGGGTGGGAAATTATTTTTCATCCATATTTTCCATCATACCTTTTAGAGCGGATATACAGGAAGGAAATCTTCTTGGGTTTGTGATGATTAGCAGTTTTTCCGGGGTATTTGCATTTAAAGGTATACTGACCAACTTGGATATTACTTTTTATAAAAAGGGATTTTTAACCATTGAAACCTGGATAGAATATGCATTGTTTAATGCGGTTGAAAAAACCACGAGCAAAGACATTGATATAAGAGAAAAGAGGTTAAAATCAATGTTATCCGGCTTGCCTGAAAGTGAGTTGAATGCCTATATAACCAGTTATATAGGTAAGGATAGGGTTAAAGCGCTGGAACAGGAAGCCGCTAGCACCGGATCGGACGCTAAAATATATAAAATGGTTGCATTAATTAATCAGCCGCAAGATATTACCAATAAAATAATAAATCAAATTAAAACCTGATCAGCAAGCTGCTTCAGCTGATTCATATTATTTAATCGAAGCGGTCTTCCGGCAGATTGCCGGAGCCGTAAGACCGCGTAGCGAATCCAGGCTCCAGGGATAGTTCGTCGATGCTTGCCATCTCTGGCACTGGATACCCGTCACTATTTTGCGTAAATTGACAAACTGCATAAGATGTGTCGAAGTAAGAGGCGTATTGCTCGCGAAAGATGCGCTTCACGCTGCTGCGCACATCCTATAACAACTGCTATGCTTGTTATATCTTACGGTATAATGACTGTCAGGTTGCGCCCCAGGGCAACAGTTTTACTCTCATCGGCGGCTTTCGCGCGGTTGATGGTTATCATTTTTTACCTCGCTTTTCCCTATAATGGATTCTTTAGTTAATATTCCAACTGTCGCTCATGTTATTCAGCAAGCGCTGACCCCGGTTTTTTTATTAGGTGGGGTAGGGGCTTTTTTAAACGTATTGACCGGGCGACTGGCCCGGATTGTGGATAGATTTCGCTATCTGAGCGAAAGCGGCAAGGAAGCGACGGTTTTTCAGGCTGAGGAGTTGGTTAACTTAAGCAATCGGGTACGCTTGATTCGTTGGGCTATCGTGATGTGTACGATTTGCGCCTGCTTTGTCTGCGTGTCAATTATCACGTTGTTTATGGGCGCCGAGCTGGGCCTTAATTTGTCCAGAGTAATTTCGGTATTATTTATCGTGGCGATTTTGGCGTTGACGATAGGCTTATTGTGTTTCTTGCGTGAGATTACGTTGGCGATAGGGCCGATTCAGGTGCATAAGGTTTGTTAGTTATTTTATTGTTTCCTCGTGCGTGGGAGTCATTCTGATCTGTCGCGGCGCGGGAATGATTAAACAACGGTAGGATGTGCACACCTGCGGGCGGCGCATCTTTCCTCAAGAGGCTTTGTGCAAGGCGATTGTTTCTGAGATCTGCGTGGCGATCTGGTTAATTTAAGGCGTTAAACCACCTTGCCGAACGTCCTCACCGGTATCGGCGGTACGGTTTTTCGACCGCATTTAAGATTCCAGAATGTCCACGAACGCGGATCGAGAACCCCGGGCGGCGGGTTATCAAGTACGTTACGATACTCATCCAATCCAACACCGGCTTTCTCAAGTACCACCAAATCTTCGGCGGTTCCATAGCACATCGCATAAGCCAAAAAGCGAATGGGGTCTTCCAGTGTATCTTCTGGCTTCTGAAACCAGACAACCCGTTTTGCCACAGCCATGAGTTCAGAGGTTGGTTGGAACGATTTCATCAGGTCGGCTCGTTCGTTAAAGCCGGTTGAACCGGCTTAAAGTAGTTGCGCTTTTACTGATCAAAATGGTCATCCAGTGTAACCGAGGTATTTCTTGACATCATCTTACCCACATTCAATAGTTGTATTAAATATTAATACATTTGAGCAAATCGTGACAATTGCTTTCACCCGTAGAACTCGCCAACCAGGTAGCCCATCCCGCAAATGTGTGCATCCTACCGATTGGATTGTGGTGGGTTAGGCTTTGCTAACCCACCTGTCGTGGCGCAATTGCAGTTAAGCCAGCAATTTAAAATCCCCCTCGCTCAAGGTTTCCGGGTGGCTGTTTACCCCAATCACTGCAATCTCCACCGCAGCTGTCGCCGTATGTGAACCCTGCGCATCATAATATAAACCGCCGTTATGCGAATTGTAATACAAATAATCCGTCACGCTGGTCGCGGCGGCAGCATTGCTGAAGTTTGTTGCCGTGACGCTGTTTTCGCCGGCGAATGCCGTTAAACCGCTTTGGATAATTCGATTTGTTGAGTATTCTCCAACAGATTATTAATGCTGATGGCGTTATGACCGCTTGGGTTGGTATTAAATAAATAGTCGCTATCGCTGGTTTGCTGGCTGGACAAGACGGTTGGGGCTTTTGCGGTTACACCACCACTTACCGTTATACCCAGCGTCTTGATGGCGCTGCCGCTATCACTGTTCCAATCGACGCTAGCTGTGACATTGTAAGTACTGCCATTCGCCGCGACTTTGCCGTTGTCGTTGATTATGGTATTGACCTTGACTTGGTCGGCTATGCTTAAGATCACATTAAAGCTGTTGGCAGTTAGGTTGCTGACGGTATCATTACCACTGAAGGTATAAACAGTGCTGCCGCCGCTGAGCGAGAAGTCGTTTAAATTAATGCCGTTACTGTTGCCGTGATTATCTAAGTTGGTGCCGACGAAGCTAAACTCGCCGCTGGTGGCGTTGTAAGCTAGGCTAGTGATAGTGGGCGCAGTGACGTTAGTCACCGCAATGCCTAGCGAGGTAATGGCGTTGGCGTTGGTATCCCAACTGGCGGCGGCAGACAGATTGTAAGCGGTTTTGCCGTCATTGGCGGTGGTGCCGTTTTTATTCAGCAGGCCGTCTATTGCTAGTTGGTCGGCGGCGGACAATTGAATGCTGATCGCGGTGCTGCTGGGGGTGCCGGTGATATCGCTATTGCTGCTGAGGGTGTAACTGCTGCTGCCGTCGCCTTTCAAGGTGAAGTCGTTAATCGCCCAACCGGCGGCGCTGCTGGTTAAATTGCTACCGAGCAGGGTTAATTGGCCGGTGCCGGCATTGTAGTCCACGCTGGTCAGCGTAGGCGTGGCAGCCGTTTGCACATTACTGGCCGTGATAGCTTGTTTGGAGATGGCGGCACCGTTGTCGCTATCCCAGTTAGCAGTGGCGGTCAGGTTATAGGCTACGCCGCTGTTGGTTGCTGTGCCGTTATGGTTAACCAAGGCATTGAGCGTGGTTTTATCGGCTGTGCTTAAACTGATGCTAAAGCCATTGGCGCTGAGATTGCCGACGCTGTCATTGGTGGTGCTAAAGCTGTAACTGCTGCTGCCGGCTGTAACTTTAAAGTTGCTTAAGGTAATGCCGTTGCTGCTGCCATGATTATCCAGATGGCTGCCGATGACGCTAAACACACCGCTGGCGGCATTGTAGGTCACGGTGCTAATGGTTGGGGCCGTGACATTACTGACGCTGACGGCTGTGGCGCCAGCGCCGGCTTTGCCATCCCAGCCGGCGGCGGCAGACAAGTTGTAAGCGGTTTTACCGTCATTGGCAGTGGCGCCGTTTTTATTGAGCAGGCCGTCTATCGCCAGTTGGTCGGCGCTGGATAGTTGTATATTAACGATTCCAGCGGTGGGGGTGCCAATAATCGTGCTACTGCCCGTTAGGGTGTAACTGCCGCTGCCGTCGCCTTTTAGGGTGAGGTCAGGCACCGTATAGCTGCTGGTGCTGGTGGTTAGGTTGCTGCCGGTGAGGGTGAGCTGGCCGGTGGCGGCGTTGTAGTCGGCGCTGCTTAGGGTGGGGGTCGGTGTACTTACGGCTGTTACTATGATATCAGTTCCGCTATTGCCGTCAGATTTAGTCGAAAAAGTAAGGCCGCTGTTATTTAGGCTGATTGGCTGAGCTACGACAGTGCTGCCGCTAAGTATAATAAGTTGATTTGAGCCATTCTCAATTGCTGAGGTAGCATTTATCTGCGTGAAGTCTATTACTGCACCTGAATGGAGCGTGAGGTTTTCGAGAGTGCCGTAAAAGAGATAAACAAGGCCGCCATTGTTAACTGTTGTGCCTGTTACATCCCCATAAATGATTTTCTCATCGCCTCCGCTATTGACTGTTGTGCCGCTAGCCACACCAGCAGAGACATACTCTTCGCCGCCGCTGTTTATTATAGAGCCACTAGTCACGCCGCCATATACTTCTTCACTGCCACTATTAATGATAGTACCGACTGTTACGCCATATACCTGTTCTTGTCCACCATTCATAATGGTGCTACTGGCAACACCACCAGTTTCAACGTATTGATTGCCGCTAAAGTAATAACCCGTTTCGGTTACAGTGGTGCCGATCGCAGTACCACCACTGAGAACGTCTTCATAACCACCCACGTTTACAGTGGTATCGATAGCTTTACCGCCATTTTGAATGCCTTCATATCCACCCCCGTTTACCGTCGTGCCATTTGTGATGCCGTTGCTTTCGATATATATATCTCCGCCGTTAACTGTGGTGCCGATGCTCTTACCGCCGCCGGAAACGTAAATATAGCTATTGGCATTAACCGTTGTGCCTATCGCAACGCCGCCATTTTCGACATACTCATAGCCATTAAAAGATCCTAGACTGTTATAGGCAGAGTCTACAGTTGCGCCACTTGTTAAACCGCCGCTCTCAACGTATATGTAGCCGCCACTTACCATGGGGTTGCTCGCTACGCCGTAGACGTCCTCCACGTTGCCGTCGTTGATAAAAACGTAACTCAGATTCTGGCCCGCTGAAATTGTAGAAGTTGACATAAAATATTATCCTTGATTAATAAATCTCCCTAGGCAAAGCTAGGGGGTAAGTTGTTTAACGTAGATACTGTTAGTTGTGCGTGAAAACTTAAGCGATTGGTGCAAAAATAAAGTCGCAAGGTAACCCGCCTGTTTGCAATGTGTTTAAAACAAGGCGCAAGCTAATTAACAGTTTGGAGGGTTACGCTGTCATTAATTTAAGGCAGACCACCTTGCCGGTTGGCTGGGCTTTGATTGATGCGCCGCCCGCAACTGTCACATCCTACCTATTTATTAAGCCGACGAGTCAGCAGATTAAGATGGCTTTTGGGCCAAAAGCATTTTTAAGCGTTCTATTTCCGCTTGGGCGGCTTGGGCTTCTTGTCTGGATTTTTCTTCTCGATGTTTGCTTGCCTCCAATTCCTGTAGTATTATTTGCTGTTGCCGCAGGTATTCTTCCTTCGCTTTAGCTGCTTCCTCTAGCTCCAGCTGTATCTTGCGCTGTTCGCGTAGATATTCCTGCCGGGCTTGGTATTTAAAATATTCACGGTCTTTTTCTGAAAATGCGGTTAAGGTACTCATGGCTTGTTTCATCTCCTCTCTTCTGCACCCAGTAAGGCTTTAAAGACACAATCGATTTTGGGGTCGATAGCATGTTGCATGATAAACGCTCTGAGGTAGGCATTGGCTTAGGCCGGATTGTAATATCTGATTGATGGTCTGGCAATGTATTATCCTGGAATCGGTAGTTGGCCGCTTCTTAGCTATCGCAAAAGCTTATCGTGAATTTAAGGCGTTAGACCACCTTGCCGGTTGGCTGGGCTTTGATTGATGCGCCGCCCGATGGTTGGCACATCCTACCTTATTTTGATGTGTGGCTCGGTGGCTGGTCACTGATCAGCTGCCAGATATTTATCAAGAAGCAAAACCGTTGAAATGAGATAATAACGCTAAGCCCACGGATAGTGAATCCCTCAATGAAGCTTTTAATCAGCCACCCGGCTGGCAAGTTTTTGCCGGAGGTGGTTGAAATGCGCAACTAACCCGCGTAGTTTCCTCGCTCAAAAAAATAAATCAATAAAAAATGTCCCATAAGAAAAAATTACCGCAAGAACCCGTTACCGTAACGATTGAATCGCTGTCTCATGATGGCCGCGGCGTGGCGCATGTCAACGGCAAAGTCGTGTTTATTGACGAGGCCTTGCCGGGCGAAACCCTGGAATTTGTTTATACCGACAGCCGTAAGGATTATGCCGAAGGCAAAGTCGCAAAATTATTGACTCATGCAGAGCAACGTATAGAGCCCGGTTGCGCCCATTTTGGCATTTGTGGCGGTTGTAGTTTTCAGCATGTGGCGGATGCCGAGCAGATCAAGCTGAAAGAAGGCTTGCTGAAAGAGCAATTTAGCCGCATCGGTAAACTGGAAATTCCAGAAATCTGGGAAGCTTTAACCGGCCCGCATTGGGGCTATCGCAGCAAAGCGCGGATGGGGGTGAAATTTGTCGCCAAAAAGGGCCGGGTGCTGGTCGGTTTTCGCGAACGCCGCCATCCGTATCTGGCGGAAATTGACAGTTGCAAGGTCATGCACCCCTTAGTCGGCGAGAACTTGCTGGCTTTGGGCGAGATGATCTCACAACTCAGTATCAAGGACAAGATTCCGCAGATCGAAGTCGCCATCGGCGATAAAGATGTCGTGCTGGCGGTGCGGGTTTTAGAGCCGCCCACTGCCGCCGACCAAGAAAGGATGCGGGAGTTTGCCCATCAAAATCAATTAAGCATTTGTCTGCAACCCAAAGGGCCGGATAGTATTGTGCCGTTGGACGGCGAGCCGGAAGTGATCCCCTTTTACGAATTGCCGGAGCAAGGACTACGGTTTAATTTTAAACCGGCGATGTTTACTCAGGTTAATTATGAAATCAACCGGAAAATGGTCAGTCGGGCCTTGGCAGCACTGGAATTAAGCCGGGCAGACCGGGTACTGGATCTGTTTTGCGGTCTGGGTAATTTTACTTTGCCGTTAGCCACCTTAGCCGGGCAGGTGGTGGGGGTGGAAGGCGATCTGCCCTTGGTTAAACACGCCAGAGAAAATGCCCGCTTAAACAATCTGGACAATGTAGAATTTCATGTGGCGGATTTAACTAAAGATGTGCGGGAAATGCCCTGGAGCCAGTTAAAATTTAATAAAATTCTGCTCGATCCCAGCCGCGCCGGTGCGTCGGAAATTTTGCACAACTTCAAGCATTGGCAGCCGGAGCGGATAGTCTATGTCTCCTGTAATCCCTCCACGCTGGCGCGCGATGCCGGCATACTGGTCAATGAGCTGGGCTATAAACTGGTTAAAGCCGGGGTGATGGATATGTTTCCGCAAACCGCGCATGTTGAATCGATAGCTTTATTTGTTAAAAAGTAACTAGGCAATCAAGGATGGAACATAATCAAAAAGGTAGGATGTGCCAACCAACGGACGGCGCATCAATTAAAACCCAATGCCCGGCAAGGTGGTCTAATTGCTTAGCATCCTATCTTCACGGTAGATAAATGAAGCCTGCACTCGTCTGTTATCTGGATGTATCGCTCAGCAATCAACAATTGACGCTGATCGAAAATGATAAGATCCGCCGGATTTTTCCGGTGTCCACCGCCAAAAACGGCCCCGGCCAGCTAAAAGGCAGTCTATGTACGCCGCTGGGCTGGCATGTCATCCGCGCCAAAATCGGCAGCGAGGCGCCATTAAACGCCGTGTTTGTCGGTCGTAGACCCACCGGCGAAATTTATAGCCCGGCGCTGGCCGTCGCCCAACCGCAACGCGACTGGATTTTAAGCCGCATTCTCTGGCTGGGTGGTTTAGAACCGGGGCTAAACCGCTATGGCGATGTAGACAGCAGCCGGCGGTATATTTATATTCACGGCAGCCCCGATGAACTGATGTCAGGCCCACCTGCTTCGCACGGCTGCATCAGGATGTTGAACGCCGATGTGGTGGCCTTGTTCGACAGCGTTACGCCGGGGTGCCGGGTATTTATCCATGAATAAGCGCTGATGTCCAGAATAGTCTTAGGTATAGAATACGACGGCAGTGCCTATGCCGGTTGGCAATGGCAGCAGGGTGCGCGCACTGTGCAAGGTGAACTGCAAGCGGCGTTAACTAGAATCGCCAATCAGCCGATCAGCGTGATGTGCGCCGGACGCACCGACACCGGCGTTCATGCCTTAGAGCAGGTGGTGCATTTTGATACCGAAGTCAATCGCGATCTTCATGCCTGGCTGATGGGCGGCAACAGCCAGTTGCCGGAAGATGTACGGATTACCTGGGTCAAACCTGCTTTGGCGGATTTTCACGCCCGCTATAGCGCCATTGCCCGGTTTTACCGCTATGTGATTTTGAATCGGCAGATGAAATCGGCACTGCTTAGGACGCAGGCCACTTGGTGTTATCAAGCCCTGGATGCTGATTTGATGCATCAAGCCGCGCAATCCTTGTTAGGCGAACACGATTTCAGTTCATTCCGGGCGCAAAGCTGCCAGTCCGTCAGCCCTAATCGTTTGATGTATTTTATCGAGGTATACCGGCAACAAGACAGGGTCATCATGGATATTTGCGCCAACGCGTTTTTGCATCATATGGTCAGAAACATCGCCGGGGTGTTGATGGCAATCGGCATGGGCAAGCAGCCGGTCGATTGGACGCAGCATCTGCTGGCGGTTAAAGACCGCAGCCAAGCCGCAATGACCGCGCCGCCGCATGGTCTGCATCTGGGCGCGGTGTTTTATCCCGAGCAATACGGCATTGATAAGCACCCGCTGTTTGCAAAATTGCCGGCAGATGCGCGGCGGTTTGATGAAGTTCGGGTGGTGGGTGGCGCATCAATCAAACCCCAAATACCGGCAAGGTGGTCTGATCACTTAGCCGGTAACACAATATAAATCGCATTGCTCAAGGTTTGTGCTTTGCTGATGGCAGCCTCTGGTGGTAAGGTACTCCCCATTGTCAAGACCAAAATTACTTAAAAATAAGATAGAAGCCTGTTGATAAAAATTGTCATTTCCTCGTTTTTAAAGAGCCTCCCAAATACACATCAGTCGGTGTCAAATATCCTAAAGACTGATGAAGTCGTTCATGGTTATAGAAATTGAAGAAGTCCTTCAAGCCTAGCCATGCATCCTGAACGGATCGTATGTCCTGCAAATAGACATGTTCCGTTAATCCGGCGGCATTGGGGTTTGGGGTGCGGCAATAGCGGATAATTTGCGAACGTTTTGGAAAACGTTTTGTAAAAAACATAAAAAAAGCCTAGGTAGAAATACCTAGGCTTTTGATTTATATGGAGCTGGCGATGGGGATCGAACCCGCGACCGGCTGATTACAAATCAGCTAAAATTAAAAAACTATAGATCATGATAACAAACAATAATAAAAAATTCAGTCTGTTAGATTGTTTTAGGTGCTGTTGATTGTTGCTGTTTTTCACGATTTTTTATCGGCAACTGCCCCACCAGTGCCCCACGGGCAACGGCTAAAACTTTACCTCAGAGTCATTAAATCCAAAAACATCAAGTGATGTTCTGCTGCTTGACTGTTCTCAGTTTCCGATACAAAAACTATAAGTTACATGTTTATCAAAATCTTATGTATTTTTTGGTGTAAAGCAGGGGTAAATATAGAATTTACCCAGATTTCAGCCAATATTAGCCGGTCAAAAAAGTGTGCTAACTACTCAAGTTTTGTTATTCTTTATTTCGGCTGGACGAAGGGCGAGCAGTGTCACCCCTTAGGTGTATCTCAATAGTGTCCGTCTTCGTATTTTGCCCAGCCCCAAAAACAAGCCAGATGGACAATAAGTTCTTGCGCAGGTATTCATTGTAAAAGCTTAGAATACAAAAAACAGGAGATTTTCATGCAATTGATTCTAAATTACTCGTCAACCCTCCCTGATGCCTTGCAGCAATCACCAATTGAATTTGAGCAAGAGGCAAAAATGGCAATGGCCGCCAAGCTGTATGAATTAAAACGGCTTTCCAGTGGCATGGCTGCCAGTTTGATTGGTATGGAACGGGTAGAGTTTTTACTTAATCTGCACCGTTACGGTGTGGTGGTACATGATTTGAGTACGGAAGAGCTTCAAGCGGATTTCGACAATGCGTGATAGCGCAGAAATTGTGATTAACACCACGCCAATACTGTCATTAATAGCGGCAACCGGTTCACTGGGAATTTTGTTGCGGGCTAAACAGGTCGGTTATCCGCTCACGATGGCTGTTGCCGTACAGCGTATGCGGCAGCAGGGTATCTGGTTAAGTGCTGATCTCGCTAAAACGGCCTTGGCAATGGCTGGTGAAAATGCGCCATGATTCATGCTTGCTTTTTAATATGCCAGAGATTAGGCAGGCTGGTATGAAAGTCTGGACGCAGATCAATAAAAGCAATATTGCCGTTTTCAATGTCTCGTGTTAGCGTATGGGCCGCCCCTGCAGAGCGGATTGAAGTCGGGTCTAGGCCATCGTCTAGAACAGTCGAGTCAACCCACTAAGCTGCAGGGGTCTTATCATTCAACTTAATGCTTGTTCTTGCATGGGTTTCAGCCCCAAAAGCAAGCCGGTACAGCCAAACATTTTCTAACTGTGTTTCATGGTTGTTTTTGGCGCCGCCAACTTTTCGTGTCCACAGCAGCATTCAGCCGACCACGCAATTCGGCGGCTTCAGCGCTAGATTGATTAGCGTTCTTTCCGGCTGTATCGGCGCGCACTTCCGCTTTGGTAGCTCGTTCGGTCATGGCTTCCAATTTGGCTGTCAATACGGCCGCTTGCTGTGATGAAAAAGAAAGCGGCAATAGCGTTGTGCGCTTCCTAGCCTTGAACGCCGCCTTGCATTCTGTCTCGTACTCTCAAAATAGTTTGTCGGGTAGTGTTGAACTCCCTAGCCAATTCTGAAATATTGACGGCTTGCTCCCTCAGTTTTTGCATGACGGCTTGTTGCTGTTCTATGGTCAAGGCTTGCGGTCTGCCGAAAGTTTTACCCTCAGTCTTGGCGCGTTTAATGCTGGCTTGTGTTCGTTCAATGATCAAATCGCGCTCAAACTCGGCAACAGCACTGATAACCTGCATGGTCATTCTGCCTGCTGAGCTGGTCAGATCAACGCCACCCAACGCCAGGCAATGAACCTTGATACCCTTAGCCGTCAGGTTGTCAACGGTAGCGCGAACGTCCATTGCATTCCTGCCTAGTCTATCCAGCTTGGTCACAATCAGAATGTCGCCCGGCTCCATCTTGATCAGTAGTTCGGCAAAGCCCGGACGCTTACCGGCCTCTACAGAGCCACTGATTGATTCTTGAACGATACGCTGGGGCAGCACATTAAAACCAGCTGCGGCTATCTCTTGGGCTTGGTTCTCGGTTGCCTGATCAGCAGTGGATACGCGGCAATAAGCAAATACTCTACCGGTAGGGGTGGTGGTGGTTTCGCTTGTGTTGGTCATGGCATTTGTTCCTTGCGAGTGTCCGTAATAGATGTACGAATAATACACCATGTACGAAACTGACACAAGCTAAGTTTTGGACAGTCAAAATCAGCCTGTCCGTAAACGGTCGTTTTAGTACATAGCAGAATTGCCGTGGAACATTTCCGGTAGACAGCGTAACGGCAGTTGCCAAAGCAAAACGCCATAGATTGGCAGCATTAGAGAGTTTGACATTAGGCGAGCAGTCGGATATTCCCGGGATCAAGATGCTGAAATTCAACCCTTGACTTCCCCTGTCTCGCCTAACGACATTAAAATGAGGAAAACCGAACAAATCCTCAATTTCTTCAGCGGTCAGGATTGTCAAACGGTGCGAATCGGAAGGCATTCGAAATATTTAGTTGCTGTTCAGGAGAGAGATTGTTTACCTTCGTATGTTATAGCCTGGTGGATTGCCCATACTCGTTTAACCTGGCTTTCGCTACAACCGGCCAGCTCAGCAGTACGCTTGATAGTTTGACCGGCGCTACGCAGAGCAACAATACGTTGATGGGTTCCGGTGTCAGGGATGCGACCTGCGTACTTGCCGGCGACCTTTGCAAGTTGAACGCCCTGGCGCTGTCGTTCGCGGCGAGTCTCATAGTCATCGCGGGTCATTTGTAAGGCCAGTTTGAGCAATAGTTCCTGTACCGACTCCAGAACGATTTTGGCAACACCGTCGGCCTCAGCTGCAAAATCAGATAAATCGACCAGGCCCGGCACGGCCAGCTTCGCCCCCTTGGCTCGAATCGATCCGACCAGTTGTTCGGCTTCGGCCAAAGGGAGTCGGCTGATGCGATCAATTTTTTCGGCTACAACTACTTCGCCCGGTTGCAGGTCTGCAATCATTCGTAACAGCTCGGGTCGATCCGCGCGGGCGCCCGATGCCTTTTCACGGTAGATACCGGCGATGTAATAACCTTCTGCCCGTGTACTGTGGACGATTTCGGTTTGGCGAGTAAGATCTTGTTCTTCGGTACTGACACGAAGGTATATGCGGGCGACTTTCATGGGTGAGGTAGCCAAATTGGGTGTACTGAAATTGGCTAACTATAAATCATGTGGCCAATAATTAAAAATGCAATGTAAATTGGCTATCTTTTAATTGGCCACTTATATTGGCTATATATGCAAGGATTTGCTGGTTGTTATTTTTTACATTGCACCCAGTGCTACAATGATGTATATTTTTCTTATGAACGCCAATACTGAAACTTCATCAAGGATTTTTAAGACCGCTTGGTTCGCAAAGGCTGCAAAAAAAGCGCTCATTACTAACGAGGAGCTTTGTTTAGCAATCCAGCAGGTCATGCTAGGCCAAACCGACGATTTGGGTGGAGGGGTGTTTAAAAAACGCTTAAACAATAATCGACACCGCTCCATTATCCTTGCTAAGGGTGGTCGGCACTGGATTTATACCTATCTATTTGCCAAGAAAGACCGGGACAACATTAGCAGTGATGAGCTAGCCGAGTTTAAGAAGTTGGCCGCCCTATATGGCCTACAGACCGATGTGGCGATCAATGCCGCGATAAAAAACGGCGATTTATTGGAGATTTGCAATGACCAAAAAACCTCAATTTAAAAGCGACGCGTTTGAAGCCATCCATAGCGGAGCTAAAGGCCTATTTCAAGCCGGCGGTATTGATAAGACAACCATGCGCGAGTTTGACGAGTCTTGCCTTTCCATGCCTATTGAGATAGAGCCGCAACAGATAAAACTGATCCGTGAAAACAACCATGTCAGCCAGCCCATCTTTGCCCGTTACCTAAACACCAGCGAATCGACAGTACAGAAATGGGAAACCGGCGCAAAGCGTCCCAGCGGTATGGCTCTAAAGCTCTTAGCTATTGTCCAGAAGCACGGTTTGCAAATACTTACATAGTTGTCATGCAGTTAGGAATGACTAACATAAATTTTATCAGTTTGGTGTAAATCATCGGCACTCTAGTCATCATTGATCTAATTTTACATTTTCGGGGGATGGGCAATAATAGCCTACATGGTTATATGATTATCACAGCGACAAAGAAATGTTAAAGTTAAACTACTTTGGGCGCTTACAACTTCATTTTTAAAGAGCCTCCCAAATACACATCAGTTGGTGTCAAATATCCTAAAGACTGATGAAGTCGTTCATGGTTATAGAAATTAAAGAAGTCCTTCAAGCCTAGCCATGCATCCTGAACGGATCGTATGTCCTGCAAATAGACATGTTCCGTTAATCCGGCGGCATTGGGGTTTGGGGTGCGGCAATAGCGGATAATTTGCGAACGTTTTG
>Ga0316224_1001715_pt1 | contig 22744 bp, 34 predicted proteins | sample TBH18013metaG_FD_206254 | JGI IMG/M metagenome (GOLD analysis project Ga0316224, IMG submission 206254) | Freshwater microbial communities from Trout Bog Lake, Wisconsin, USA - TBH18013 | ecosystem: Environmental > Aquatic > Freshwater > Lake > Hypolimnion/Profundal zone | place: USA: Wisconsin... | reverse complement strand
CACGGCGAGCGGTGCGGATGTTAGAACCAGACTCGCCATTAAGTTCTTGGGGGATGTTGCCCGTCATACGCTGGGCGCGTTCAAGGTTGCTGATGGCAATCTGCGCGTCCTGCGTCTGCTGTGGGTGAATTAGTTGGATTTGTCCCTTATCCAAAATTCCTCGGATACCCATTTTGCCATCGGCCTCTTGGATAATTCGGGGACTCGTGGGTGCGTTTGCGGGGGAAACCACCCACTCATCGGGGAACACATTGCGGAATACCGCGATGGTGTTGAGTGCGTCAAGTTTTGCCTCTCGTTGGTACATGCCGAGCATTTGGTCGAACTGGCCCTGCAAGCGGTCAAGCGTAATGCGACCAGCAATGACAACAGGGCAGACTTCTGCTCGGTTGGGGATACGTTCAAGAACAATGTTGGAAGCCGCACCCTTGCCAACTTCCTGGCCATAGGGCGTAGCCTTTGGACGGTCGGCGCCGACGGCAACCAATACGGTCTCGGCGGCGTCCATGTATTCCAGAATCTGGAACAGGTCCGACTTGCCTTTGTCGCCACGATACAGCACATTCATCTGCGTCGGGTAGTTCTCTTGCAGCCAGCCAAGCGGGCGGCGGTCTGAGAAGATGCAGTCGGTTGGCTCCATGTTGTCAGGGTCAATCATGGGTGACGGGAACGTGGCCAATGGGTTGCGTACACGCCAGAATGGAATCTGTCGGCGGTCGCTGGGGTCGAGGGCCACGGGCGAAATGGAGATGGCCGACATACCGTATGCCGTCAAGTGGCGGGCGCGACGGCGGACCTTGGTGGTCATCTTGTTCATGTCCCACCAACCGAGGTTGGCCATGCGCCGGTCATGCGCTTTGTTCTCCGACGCCTGAATGCCGTTGCGGAGAGCGGGGTACTGGATGTCGGGCAAGACCGACGCCACACGCATTGAGAACTGGTCAATGCCCTGAGCGATAAGGTTCGGGATGGCTGGCTTCTCAGCCTCGTCCAACTCCGGCAGGGGAACGATTACGTCACCGTTGTAGTGGTCACGCACCTCAGCCATTCGCTTGAAGATTCCCGAGCGGCTCATCTGCCGCTCCTGAAACATCGTGACTATCTGCCCAGCAGCCTTTTCGTTGTCCGGGGATAGCGCCATGTATTACCTCAAGTTAGATAGTTGGGTGTTGCGTACCCACTGGGGCCGCCACGCTTTGACTTGTATTGTCTTGGGCCGGTAGAGGTTGGGAATGTTCCACTCGAAAAACCATTCCGCCATTACGCAGTCATCTGTCCGTCCGTGAGGGTATTTTGTTACCTCGTCGATAAGATGCATCGACCGAGTTTTGCCTTCACCCTTACCCATCAATCGTACACGACCAAATCGCCAATGTTGAGAAATCGTCGTAACACCGTAGTTCGGGTCAGTTTTGTTCTGAGAAGTGTTGTGCGGAATAACCTCGACGCCGTTGAGTTGGCGCCACCGTTTGAAGTGGTCATACTGCAACATGAACCGCTGGGCGGCGTTCTGCTCGACTATCCAGGTCTGGATAGGAAACCCAATTGAGGACGACAACCGCTGCCATTCCTCCATGATTCCAACGAACTCGCCCCGGTTGTAGTCAAAGTCGATTAGTTCTGGCGCCTCCATTTTTTTGCGAATGAGGTCAAGAAGGAAACGCTGTTCGCTTTCAGGGTGGTAAAGCCAGCACTGAATCGACCAGTAATTCGTGGGGCTGGGGTCAGCAGTTGCAACGACCATACAGTCAGCGGGGTTGAGCCCACGAGGTATTTCCCATCGGTCTCGCTCTTTGTCGATGCATCCGATGGACTGTCCGTGACCGTAAACCCATTCGTTCCGGACAAGGACTTCGTCCAGGGCCAGGTCTTCTTGCTGGTACACGACAGCGAAACGTTCGCCTCGGTTAGACATGAGGTTGGAAATTTCCCGCCAGGGGAGTCGCCGTGGGTCAAGCAGACAGCCCTTTGGGTACGCGTCGGCGTTTCGTTTGTGGTTTTCCGGGGCGCATCGGTCCTCGTAATGAGCACGATACAGCAAGTGTTTGTACTTTTTGTCGTGTCGTAGATTGGCGATTTCATCATCGGTAAGGTCGTCAAGAACTGCATCATCCTCCAAGGGCTGGGTCATGTCCAGAGCAAAACGATAGAGGTCATCAGGAGCAAGACGCTGACCGATAAGGGCCAGCATGCCCGCAGGTTCCAGACGAGTTTCCGCCACGTCTTGGTACCAGTCTTCCATTGCTTCGCGTTGCTCGGCGGAACGCACCTTGCGAGGGTCCACAAGGTCGTCCCAAAAACAACCGTCAAAACGGCCACCAATGAAACCGCTATCCATACCATAAGCACTGAGGGTAGGTTCCTTTTCAGAGATAGAACCTGACTCTTCCGGCTGCATGACGATGAACGCTTCATTGGTCCACAGTTCTTTCTCTAGAGGCTTAAACCGACCAAAGTCCAGGGCGAGGGTTGATTCTGCGTCAACGGCCTGGCCACGGGCCCGCAGGTTGTCATCCGCCAATTCTGGGATGACGCGTTCCAGCGAACGACGCACACGCATCAGGTTGCGCTTGGCGAGGCTCATGGTGGCAGAGCCAGTGAGCAGGCGCACCGAGCGGTTACGGCAGATAATCCAGCACGTCAAGTCGTGGAGCAGAGTGGTCTTACCGGAGCCTGGTGGCATGTTCATCACCACGTACTCTTTGTTTTCCGATTCCAGCAGTTCAACTAATTTGGTGCCGGCCTCTTCCTGCCACGGCGTGGCGATGCGCCCAAAGTACCGGCGTCGGAAATAGCCAAAGTCTTCGAGCGCTTGTTGCGCCTCGGGGCAAAGCCGGTCGTACGGCTTGGGCCCTTCCAACTTGGACTCAGCCTTGAGTTCGCGGTAGTTGGAGGCAGACGAGTCAATGCCTTCGTCGGCACGTAGAGCCTGAGCGGCTTTCTCTACACGATAAGCAGTTGCCTCAGAGAACTTGGCTTTGCGAGCACTCTCGGCAATTGAGAAGCCGGCCGTCCGGGCTTCAAAGTACTTCTTGCGCTGGACGGGTGTTACGGCCATCAACTATTCAATGCGGTAGCCAGCAACCCTGCAATGCGGTACTGAGGCGCATCGCCGTAGATGGTAAAGACACCGCCATTGCCGTCGCTGTAATCAGAAACAGCGACGACAAGGCAGTAGTCCTCAACGACGGGCATCTTCCACTCTTCCTCGTCGAGGAGTTCAGCGTTGATGCTCGTCAAAAACTTGGGGAGGTTTTCGTCTAACCACGCCTTAAGCGAGTTTTCGATTACGTCCCCGTGGCTCATTAGGCAGCCGGGGTCGTGGGGGTTTCGACCGGAGCGGGTGCGGCGGTAGGCGCAGGGGTCTGAGCCATCAGCGACGCCACGACGTGGTCGGCGGCGGCGATGTTGGCCTGAAGGTTGTGCGTCTTGACAAAGTGCAGCGCCTCAATGGCCGCAGCAAAAAGAGCCGGCAGCGTTACAGCGATGCCCTGGACGAACGGCGGCACAACAAAGCCGGGGTGGACAAGTGCCAGAATCGACGTTGCCCCCGACAGCAATGCTGTGATGTGAGTGCTGATGTTTTTGGTCATGCCTTCAGTATACACAAGAAGCCCCCACCAGTTACGGTGGGGGCTTCTCGCGGAAGGGTTTGAGTGTGTGTCCGTTGTGGACGCCAATACCTTACCACAAATGGTATGCCTGCGTCATAGTATTTGGGTGCCATAGTATTCGCCGGGGGCCCAAAAAAATTTTTAAGGCACCGAGGTGCCTACGGTAATAACAAAGCCTGCCGGTGACTAACTCCGGCAGGCTTTGTTTGCATCGAGCCTTGGACTTTCCAAGGGTAATATTCAGGAACCCCAGTCTAGCAGGGAATGCAAAGAGTGGGGACGGTGCAGTGGGTAACTTCCCGCCGCTTTACTAGTCCATTTCTCGGCGTTTTACTTTACCGTTTCTCAGTAGTCGTCCGGTGCCGGGGGCATTGAATCGATAATGGGCTCGGTGGCGAACTTGTCAGCCAGGGCCGTGCACCCGGCGCAGTTACACATCTTGCCGCATCCGCAGGTTCCGCACATAGTTTTCCTTCGAGTAAGTGGTACCACTAATTGTACCAGTGGGGGTACTAATAAGTTACGCCGGTTCACGCACCTTGGGCCGCGGAGGGTGTACAATGGAGTATCACCATTGGTAGTGGTCGTGCGTGGAAGTCGCCGCGGAGTGTGAGTCTGGGAACAGATACTCGCCGTAGTTACCCGGTTAGAGCGGGATTAGGTCGGCGTGCCCGGAAACAGATTTGTTGCCGGTGAATAGTCGAGGGGAAGCATTACTCCACAGACGGGCCTCACGCCGCGCGGTTCTGGTATTGCGGACTCTTTGGAGTTGAGGGAAATGCGGGGAGAGGTGTTTGTTTTTAAGAGCCCCCGTAATCTTTGAAGTACCGACCCGTAGGCCGCGGGCTGGTAGGTGATGATAGATATTTTGAAACCTTTTCCGCTGCCACTTTGACGGAGTCAAATGGGAGCAGGCGTGGAGAGAATGACAGTTTCCCGTAGGCAAGATAACGCACGATTATTAACTTGCCGTCTCGGCACACACCCGGTCAGACACGGTGGACTTAGTCGCTGTACAATCAACTGTTAGCGTACTACAAGTAATGTCTGACCAGGTGATACCGAGCCGGATGGTTCGCAAGCGAACCATGTCCTTGGCCACGCCCCTGGCTCTCTAGCCTGCGTGGTTGCCATTGCGCCCCTCCGATTCACCCCTAGTTCGCTCCGCTCACGGTGAATCTCCGGACGAAGAACAAGTTCTTCTGGCGAAAGGATAGGGAGTGAGACAGATTAGCATTGCTGTTCCAAGCCACCTCTCACCACATACACACCTCACATCCAGCCAACACTTCTCAGGCGCGCAAAGCGCACCCATCTCCCACTCGCTCCACCCCGCTCGCAAGAGCGTTGGCTAAAGCCAACACAATTTCCCCGCGCTATGGGCGTTCTACCCTTTGGGCGATGGCAATTCGCAAGCGAATCGCCGTTTATCGCCGTCGGCGCCCGCGCGCATCCGCTAGCCAGCGGATGTAGAGCCGGCAAAGCCGACCTTCTATAGGCTCACTCCAACACTAAACCCGACGCGGCCTAGCAACACTAAATCCGGCTGGTTCGCCAGCCGGGTTTTTTGTTGGTCACTCGCAAACCTGCATGTCACGCAAAGCGTGACCCATATCTAATGTACCCCTGAGTACTTTTTGTGAGGCACTCCACTCGGGGTGCCGCTGACGGCGTGGTGCCTCGCTCCATGCCTCACAAAACAGTAATGTTCACGCCCTAACAAAGTTCGCCTTCGGCCCGCAACTACCTTCTCCCCATCCCCCACTGCCCCCTTCCCCGCTGGGTAAGGGGGCCCCCCTGTCCCTCCATGATATGGGATGTGGGGCCCGGCCAACTTCTAAGTTCGACCAACAAATTCTTTGACAATGTCGTTACCCCCGCAAGCGGGGCCCCACCACATTCTCAAACAATCCAGTCCTCACTAAGAAGTTGTAGTCGCACGCGGGAGTCCTTCGGCCTTACGCCTCTAAGTTCTTCTTAGTAAGACCCCGTTGGGCTCGGCTCCCGCCTCGCCTACGGGCTCTAAACCTCGACTCACTAAGAGGCTCCGCGCTACGCCGCTAAGTTCGCCTTCGGCTCACTAAGCGGCTAGCGACCCCACACCCGCTTCACCGGCCTCGCAGAGGGCTAAAGCCCTCATATAGCGAGTCCACTTCGCGCTCTCCGTAACCTCGCCTCCGGCTCGCTAACGGAGAGCCATTTCCCAAGGGGTGACAGGGGAAAAGCGGAGAGGAACTCCGGCCTGCAGAAAGGAAAGTAACATGTTAGAATTTATCGAAACCGAGGAAGAAGTAACTCCAGCCGAAGTCGCGGACTGGATTTTCCAAGCGTTCTATAACACAAACGCCACACCTGCATATCGCGACGCAGCATACAAAACGTTGGGAAAAATCGAAGCCATATCTGAGAACGAATCGCACCCCGACCACGATTTCGTAAACGAAATCCTGTCCAAGTACGACCACCTGTACGAAGGCTGGCTCGACGAAATCGACATGCGCCAGTACACTGACCTCGCAGAGTGCGAAATGGAGGAACCATCGTGGGAGTTCTAGACCCAAACGGCACGGGCGCCGTACTCGGAGATGTATTCGTGATGATACTGTTCCTCGCGCTATACATCTTTGTATCCGACCGACCAAATGCGCGTGAGCGTGCCCGTGCCCGCCGGAGGCGTGCCCGTGCCCGTGCGCGGCGCGCGCATGCACGTCGCCAAGGTTGGTAGTAAGGCTGGCGAGCGAGTTCACTACATGAACTCGCTCGCCAGCCAGCCACCTTTTCACAACAAAACCCCCAACAGGGGCTAGTCACTAACTATAATTAGTTTCGAAACGCAAAGTTTCTAAAAAGTCGCGTTAGCAGACCGTCTGCTAACACGAGAGAGAAAGGAAGTTTCGCTATGCCAAGCGAGACCAACGCAGTACCCGACCAGCCGGAAATTCAGCCGGAAAACCCCACCATGTGCGAGTACGGCAATGAGCACGTCATTGACAACGACGAAATCACACGCTCAGTCATCGCCGCCTACGGGCGCGTGGAAGAGTGGTGCTACGACCACGTGGATGACCACACGTGGACGTGCTACTCGTGCGACCAGTGCTTCTGGGAAGCGCACCACTCGTACATCTACTGCGCAGGTGAACAATACTGCGAAGACTGCATCCGCGATGTCGCCTACTGGTGTGACACCTGCGACGAGTGGGAAGAAGACCCCGACTGCCCAACTGCGGCACAACGCAGCGCAGCCCGTCTCGATGACTACGGCTACAAGCCGGGTCCTCAGCACAAGTTCGCCATCGGTGAATCGCCCACAGGCGTCCTCACCTTCGGCATCGAACTTGAGTCGGAAAACGTCCAGTACCGGCTGGAAGAAGCAATCTGCGCCTTCCGTGACGACTGGACTCGTGACGACTTCTACCTGAAGTACGACGGGTCCCTGAACAACGGGATGGAAATTGTCAGCCACCCACGCTCGCTTGAGTCATGGCGCGAAATCGCCCGCGACTTGAACCAGACCATGATTGGAATCTCCAACCTCGGTCAGCGCGCGTGGAACCGCAGCAACGCGGGTCTGCACGTCCACGTCGGTCGTGGACACTTCACCAACTCGCACGCCATGCGATTGGTGATGCTGTTCTCCCGCAACGAGCACGACTGGGTTCGCATCGCAAACCGTCGCTCCTCGTACGCACGGTTCGACGGCCTCAATGGCAGCGCTGCCATCAAGGTCAAAGCACCGCACGCGGCGAATCACACCGACGCAGTCAACCTCGGCGCCAACGGCGGCGCCACCATCGAGTTCCGGATTTTCCGGCCCTCGCTGGCTGTGGGTCGCGTCATCGGCTGCATCGAGTTCATCCACGCAGCCGCGGAGTACACCCGCAACATGACGGCTCACGAAGCCATCAACGGCGGACTCAACTTCTCGAACTTCGACAAGTTTGTCCGCTCCAACAACTACCCGATGGCAATTGCCATCCTCAACAACCAGCGCTTCACGCTGGAGAACGGAATTGACCCATGTGCGTAATCTGTGTCGGCACGACCGGCAACGAGCGTCCAACACGAGCCGACCTTGTCGTCTCGTGCATCAACAACCCTGATGGCTTCGGTTGGGGCATCGTCTACCAAGACGGTGCCTCACGAGCCATCGAAAGCGACCACTCAATGGACGCTGACACCGCAATCGACGGCTACCTGTCGATGCTCGACCTCCTCGGTGACGACGTGCTGGGACACCTGTTCCACGCACGCATCGCCACCCGAGGCGGAGTACACCTTGCAGGATGCCACCCATTCACCGTTGGTGACGGGTCAGGCTCCCTGCTCGCCCACAATGGAATGCTCGGCCTGAGCATCCCCAAGACGGACAACCGCGTAGACTCGCAAGTCTTCGCAGAAGACGTGCTGCCCCGCTTCGGCGGGGTGGCAGGTCTGTCCGACCCGTACGTGTGGGATGTCCTCGACGGTTACGTCACGGGGCAGCACTCCAAAGTCGTCATCCTGAACACCGTGTACGACGAGATGCCCGTCATCATCCTTGGCGAGCACCTCGGCAGTTGGGACAAGCAGTCCGGGCTCTGGTGGTCTAACCAGTCATGGAAGCCTCGTACCACGTACGCCGCGCCATACACCCCCGCTAGCGCAAGTGTGTACAGCGTGAAGAAGGAAGAGTCCATGTGGGAGGATTACGACACGTTCGACATCCCCTCGGAGGACGAACTCCTCGCCTTGTACGGCAAGAAGTGCATCCTCGCAGACTGCCCTGAGTACGTGTTTCAGCAAGACTTCGGCATCTGCAACGAATGCGGCACGTGCCAAGTGTGCAACACACACTGGCGGGCTTGTAACTGCGACTCGTACATCACACGATGAAGTACGGGTTCCACTTCCAAGTCAAGCGATGGCACGACTGGGCGTTCGCGCTCGGTTGTCTCATCGAGGGGTACCTAGTCAAGCACTGGACGTACACCGAACTCAACCAAGTCACAATGGACGCATCAACGCTGGTAACAGCCAGTTGGGTGTCCGGTGGCATCACCACCGGAGTCGCATGGCGACTCTGGCGCGAGGTCAGCAAGACCGCGCGTAAGTAACAAAAAAAGGGAGAGGGAGAGACTAAAGTCTCTCCCTCTCCCTTTTTTTAGGGCACCTAAACGCAATTTCTCATCGCCGGTAAACCGGCAACTCAAAATCGCGACAAGACGTTCCCTCTCGTGCTCTCCCTAGGGGTCGGAAAGGCTTCGCCTTCCCCATACCCCCGAGGCTTCGCCTCGACCTCCCGCCGTAAACTAAAGTCACATCCACACACAAGGTGGCGCGCCGGACTGATTAGTTTCGAAACGCAGAAAAATCCCGGCCTGGGCCGGCGGACTGATTAGTTTCGGAACGCAAAAATTGTTTCTCCAAGTCACTATGGCCCCTCGGTACGCACCAGTAAATACGTACCGAGGGGCCACTAAGGCTAGCGGTTGCCGATATAGCGTACGTACGTACGGTGAACCGTCTCCCCCTCTACCCAAAACGTGCGGTACGCACGCTCCCATTGGGGGCCGTTGAATGGGCGTGGAGCAGGGCGCCCCTTGGCGCCTTCGTGCAACACGAACCATTCATTGGGGCGGCTCTTCCCTGCTTCGATTAGCGCCAAAGTCTTCTTGGACTGGCGCCCCTTCTTTGCTGAAGGAGCCGGCGTCTCCCACTTAATTGTTTCCATATTCACCTCCCTTCGTTTAGGTACTCAGTACCTTAGTGCCTGCAACCACCCAATTGCAAATCTATTTGACAGATAGGCGCTATCTGTCCATTATCTGTCTTTTAATTTGCATTGGCATAGGTGTAGCCACTAATGTTGTACATGTAGTCAACAGTGACTACTAACACAGTAAGGATAGTGAGATGCCAATGCCAGTCATTGAAATTTGCACCGACTGCCTCATAGTCAGCCAGTACGGGAGCAACGACTCCTCGGTCAACTACGAACATATGCCCGTCGAGGCTATCGTCTCGGCTCTTAAGAGTTGGGGCGTACTGACCCGAATCGGCACCGAAGGTGTATACGGTTCCACCCCGTGCCCAGTCTGCCGGCGCCCACTTGCCGGCGCTCGTTACCCAGTATCAACGAACTTCTAGGAGGCAGTGATGTCACTTAAAGGCTATTCAATTGTTATTCTTATCTGCGAAGAATGCCTCGACACTTGGGAAGATGGCATGCCGTTCTACGTAAACGAATCAGACAACTTTGTTTGTGAACGCTGTGGTCGAAACTTTGAGAACGTGGAGGGGCTCGAATGAGGAGCGTCACCCTTTTTGGTCCATGCGACTGTTGCATGGAGGAGCGTGAGTTGACTATCGTGTACAATGACATGGGCGTCGAGCAGAATTACCACTGCGACGACTGCCTGTAGAGAGGAGAGAGATGAGTACGATTAACACGTACCACAGAAAACCATGGTAAGATTATTGCGCTAGTGCGGAGGGTTGGAATAACCGCCCAGTAATGAAACGACTTGTCCCTTTCTCCAAGTGCGCTTCCCCTCCCACTAGCCTCCCCCTTAGAGTAGCCCGTTCCGCTTCTTGCGGTAACGGGCTACTCGTACTTTGGTAGCGTTGTTGTAGGCGTCAACGCAGGGCTGGCAAATGACGTGGCTCGGGTCTTTGAGTTTGAGCCGTCGATGCTGAGCGTGACCACGCTCGGTGCCGTGCTCTATCTCTTTGCGATTCGGTGGCTCGTAACCGAGAGATGCGGCTACGATGCGTAGTTCCTGATACGACAAACCGCCCCACACTCCCCATGCTTCCCGATGTTCTAGTGCCCAGTGCAGGCAGTCGGTCTTGATGGAGCAGGTAGCGCAAATTTCGCTAGCCTGTTGTGTGAGGCGGTCGTCGAAAAAAAGGTCCGTAAGCCCAATGCATTTGGCTCGGGACCATTCCGTCAAGAGTTAGAAGTCTTCCTCTGGGGTGGTGTAACGGGGAGCCGCCTTCTTGTCTTCGCTTGCGTAGCGAAGGTCAGGTCCGGCGCCCTCGACGGTCAGGATGACCTTCGAGACAGTCTTGCCCTCCTTGTTCTCGTATCGGTCCTGCGACAGGTTGCCAGTCACGATGACTCGCTGACCCTTACGCAGGTTGTCCGAGATGCCCTGAGCGAGAGTGCCCCAAGCGGTGCAGTCGAAGTATGAGACGGACTCTTCTTCGCCCTTCTTGCGGTTCACGGCGATGCTGAAGTTAGCCAGTGCCGTGCCCTTGTTCGTAAACTTGAGGTCGGCGTCGCCGACCATACGTCCGATAAGCGTTGTACTCATTTTGATTTCCTTTACTGTTGTTGTGCCTTGCGGCTTTTAAATGATACCACGTTAATAGCCTGCTTGCTTAAGCAAGTAGACCATTTCTTCCAACGTCACGACTGCGTAGCCCAGCCGTGCCGGCTTGTTGCGTCGCTTGATTACAGCGATGCCAACGTCAGCCTTAGCGTTTGCACGCTCGACTGCCGTTTCGTCCATGATACTTGCAAGGTTGATGGTTTTCAAGTTCTTGCATTCGATGATGATGGCATGAGCGAACCCGTTGAGGTCGCCCTTGTCCACCGTGTTGCCTGCACCGTAGCGTCGCTCGACCTGAGGGTAGCCCAGTTCATTGAACACCTTGGCAACGTCACGCTCCCATTGAGAGCCTTTCGCTTTCTCAGGCGTTGTCACTCTCAGCCTTCAACGAGTCGAGCGCCGTCTGAATCTGGTTACGAGTAACGCCAGCCTTTAGCAGAGCAGGCAAGAACTCGCCCATGAGGGCATCGACGGCGGCTTCGGTAGCCCTATCAGCAACTTCTTGGGTGATTAAAATTTCTGGCATAACGCTCCTTTGGTTATTGTGCTAAGCCTAACACACGCTTGAAGTCCTTTGGCATTGGCACTGCCTCCGCTTGCTCCCTGCGCTTTTGCTCGAAGAACTCCTGGTCAGCGACCTCATACCTGGGTCGTGCAACCTCCACGAGGTGAGCCTCTTTTGCGCCATCACGTTCGCGCTTGTTCCGCTCCTCGACCCTGCGTACGTACATGGTGGCGTAGTGTTTGCGGAACTTCGCCGGCGAGAGAATCACGCCAGCCCAGAACTCGTGCGCTAGGCACCAGTCGATGAGCATCTGCGCCTCGGACTCATCCACCTTGTCGATACGCAACAGCCGCTCCATGGCGCTGGTGTTCGTCACGTTCATCTTGAACGGACGGTACGAGTTGGCAACGATGCCATCCTGTAGCCGCTGGCAAAGCGCCTCGGCGGCAACCCAGAATGGCGTCTCACGGCTTCGCTTGATGGTCATGGACTCAGCCACCTTGACCTGCTCTTGCACCTGTTCCAGCGTCAATACGCCGTCTTGGATGAACAGGCAGAGGGCTTGCTTGTAAACGTCGGTCACTTGCCAGCCGCCCAGTTAATAGGCACTTCCGGCTCGGTTGCGTCCAGTACCTTTATTACGTCGCAGGGCCAATCGATTCCGTCGCCCTCGATGCAGTTGTCATCGCAGCCTAAGCATTGAGGCGGAACCCCGTCGCCGTAGTTCAGAGGCTTGTGCTTCTCTCGTAGGGCTTGGCGTTCGTCGGGGGTCATACTTCTGCTCCGTCAGGGTGTCCTAAAGCCTTTCCCTTTTCACAGGGGTATGGCGTGTAGCACGTGTGGCACCAGGGGTCTTCTCGGTCAGTGTTCCCGTCGTGGTCGTGGTATTCAATCAACGCTTCGTAAGCATCAAGTACCTTGATTACGTCACAGGGGTAGGGGAAGTCACACTCCATGCAACGAAACACACAATGGGGGTCGCAATCGTGACAGCAACTTTGTTGCCGGTGCGTCTCTCGTAGGGCTTGGCGTTCAGCGGCGGTCATAGTGGCTGAACGCTCACTAGTGCCTTCTGTGGTCGAGCGGTCACTTGTGTTGTTTTCGTATCGGTTTGTCACAAGTGCGCCCAGAAACCGTAGGTGCAGACCCCGAACAAGAACGCCCAGCAACCGAGAGCCAGGACGTAGGCGGTGGTGGTTCGCAACTTCATTAGTACGAGTCCTTCTTGCAGTCGTGCAGGTCCTGAAGGTCGAGCAGGTGTTCGGCGGAGTCGGCCCCGAACTGTTCGCCACACTTGGCGCACATGCTGACGTACTTGTAGTCGTAGGCACGGTACTCGTCAAGAGCGATGGTGAGGTAAGTAATCATGTCCAGCAGACTGTCCTCGACACCCTCGTTCGCCAGCGTGCCACCAGAGGCGGCGAGTTGCAGACGCTTCATCTTGTCGTTTGCACGAAGGACGGCACCGACCCACGAGGGGATACCGAAGTCCTCGGAGCCACGGATGTTGTAGTACGGGTCGCCTGGGCGTCCGTAGTCCTTGCTCTTCTTGTCGTGCATTGCCTGTACTTCTTTAAGGATGAGGCTGAAACTCATTGTGTGTTCTCCTTATATCGGTTGGCATCCAACTGCCAGTCTTGTGGGTAACCCAAACGTACTACGTGTATGCAGATGTCTGTTCCGCTGTCGAACAATTCCACTTCGTCGTCAAGCATTGGCACACCATCATGGGTGTCGCAGAACTGCGGCGAGCAGTAGTCGTGCTCAATGCCGTACTCCAACCACTCCTCGAACTTCATGTTGACGCCGTAGTCAATTTCGTTGAGGCGCCGAAGGTACTGCTTGTGTGCGGCAATCTCGTTGAGGTGTGTCTCACGCACAAGTTTCTGTGCGTCGAGGTGCTTTTGGCGTACAGCGAAGTACGCATCTTCCGCTCGCTTGCGGAGTTCGTCCTTGTCCGTCATCGATGCCACCCAAAGATGAAACCGATGGCAGTGACGATGGCCATGAAGATGGCTGTAATCATTTGTCGTCTCCTATGTAAATGAAAGCAGTGCTTAGGTTCTTGTTGCTCGGGCAACGATGGCTGACATCAGTTGCCCGAGCCGTCACCTTGAGGTGACACTTGGGGCATTCAAACTTGCGGAGCATACTTATCTGGCACCGTTCCTGTGTATGGCACTTGCTGGTTAGGGGGCCTGAACTGCGCTCCACAGCCCTTGCAAAAGACTTGGGCTGGGAGCGCAAACGACAGGTTCAATAGCCACGTGTGCTTGTGACTCATCCGAGTTCCAGCAAGACGCCAGCAATTTCGGCGTCGGTCAGTTCGGACAACTTCCCGATTTCACGACCGAGAATCTTCTCGACGTGCGGCTTGCCGTTGATGGCTTCGCCGTACTGAGCGGTCAATTTCTCACGCAACTGCGTGGTCAGGTCACGTGCCTGCTCGGCGTGGGGCATGGTGTGGGACAACTGTTCCTTCTTCGGTGGCGCCTGCATCTTCGGACGGCTGGCGGCGTTGCCGTCGTCGTCATCGTCAGCGACCAGTCCGAGGATAGCCATGTAGGAGTAGCGACGGGCGTACGTCACCGCCGAGCCCTGACCCTGAGGGTCGCTCTTGGGAAGGTGAAGGAGCATCGTTTCCTCGATGAACTGACCCGACTTGTGGAGCAAGACGGTGGTCAGCGTGTCCCGAACATCCCCCGTTGCAGTTTCGCAACAGGAAATAGCCTGCGATATGGCAAGCCCGTGCTTCGCTAGGACTGGGGAGGCTGATGCCACCACGTCCGGCAGAGCGGCGTACTTGCTCTTGAAGAAGGGGTTGTTGCTCCCCTTCGGGACTGCCGAGAACTCGGCTTGTGCGGCAACGAGAGCCGCGGCTAACTCGTTGATTTCGTTACTACGTGTCATGTTCCTCCTTAGAAACGGTGTTCGACTTTGAACCCCAGCACGCCGAAAGCAACGGCCAGAGAGTTGAGTACATCAAACATTCCTTCAAACGATACACCCTGCTTGAACAAGACCTTGTTGTCGTCCTGCTCAATGTAGATGTCGAAGGTCTCATCTTCCTTGGCGACTGGCGTCACCTTGAAGAAGATGTCCTTGCTTCGTACCCGAAGAACGGGCCACTGTGTTTCAATCATTCGTTACCTTCCTTTGCAATTGAACTTTGTAATACTGGTACTGCACCGTTGCCGTCCGTCGCACAGATGCTACGGAAAGCACAGTAATCGCACTGCCACGCACGTCCTTGTGGGGTCAGTTGAATGTGGTCGCCATTGTCGTCTTTGGCGATTCGGTCGGGGAGAAAGCCAGCCTGCAAGGACTCGTTGATAGCGTCCATGCGGTCAAGTTCCTCTTGGGCTACAGGCAACCACTCCTCGCTGGGGATGTAGTACTCAGCAAGGAAACGGTTGGTTCCCTCGACGCCCATGTTCGCCGCCTTGTTCTTGGACAGCGCCTCAAAGGTGATGGAGCCCATGACTAGCCAGTCGATTTTGATGTCGGGGTTCTCGTTCATGATGCCGATGGCATTCATGCCAGCCTGAGCAATTGCCTTGAGCGCCGGTCCCTCGGGTGTGCCAATGGTGCCACGCATCCGATTCCACCCGACCTGCTTGTCGAAGGAGTAGGTCCCCATCGTCTTCAATTCATAGAGGAGGTGGGTGCCGGTCAGCGAACCGTTGAGGTCAACCTCGTCGGTAGAGAGGAGGGCATCGCACGAACCCGAAACATCGTTCCACTGCGACGGCACCTCGAACTGTGCAGACGGGTACTTCCGGCTAATGCAGTCCTGCAACGCTTCGTGGATGATGGTGCCAAGACCAGTAGCCCATGCACCTGCTTCGTCCATCGGCTCCGAGGGCTCGACCTCTAGAGCCGCATAGCCCTGCTGTCGAGCGCAAGCGAATGCCGACGAGTAACGCAAAGGCGTACCCTTTGCAGTTGGCTTTCGCACCGCAGACTTAATGTGCAGTTCTTCAACGAGTGCACTAGTTATTAACGGCTTTTCCGTTTGAAACATCATTACCCTTTCCGTGAGTAGTGGTTATAAGGTACTGCATTGGTGTAACGCTTGTCAAGATTATTTTGAAATAGTTGATTCTTCACTGACGTAGGTCACAAGTTCGCCCCACTTTTGACCCTGCTCAGTGTCGTTGCCCGACCACATTTGGGCGACGGTCAAGCCAGTGATAAGGGTTGCGTACTGGTCTGCCGTCAACGTGACTGTGAACTGCATCGCTCCGCCTTCCAGTTGTACAAGTTCTTCCGGCGCTCCTTGGTGGTAATGCCCCCGTAGATGCCGTGCTGAATGTTGTTCTCGTAAGCGTAGTTGAGGCAGTCTTGACGGACAGGGCACTGCTGGCAATACCAGAGTGCTTGCTCCTTGCGCTTGATGGTCAGGGTTTCATTCTCGTCTGGCATGAACACGGAAGTGTCCACCCCAGCGCACCGTGCGTTAGTTCGCCAACTTGTTTTCAACATGACACCGAGAGTACACACCCGGTGTGACATGAGTCAAATCCAGGGGTACTTCTTCTTCATGAAGGCGTCGAGGCGCATGCCCTCGTAGCGCCGACAAAGGTATTCGAGGGAGATAAACATGGGGTCGTAGGAGCCGTCTATGACATCGTGGCAGACGATGATGCCGCGCCAATGGGCGTTGCCCTGATAGCCCTTGTACTCCTCATCATGGAGGTAACAGGCACCAGCCACGAGAGCGTGCTGGCTCTTACCATTGACGAATCGGATGCCGTAGTCAAGGACCTGCTGGTGGCCCATCGTGTAGGAGTGGCCCAGAGTTTTCAAACGCATCAGCGCCGAGCCACCCAGAGGCTTGCCGGTCATGGTGTTCTGCCAGTAATGGGCGTACCAGATGCCGTCAAGGTTGACCGGCTTTAGGAAGGGGTGGACTTGCCATCCTGAGCGTCCGTAGTTGAGGTCTTCCGTACTAATGACCCCTTCCAGTTGCGCGTCCGATTCCACCGCGCGGTTAATACGGTCTTCATGATTTCCAAGAAGTATGTGTCGCTCGGGGAGCCATAGCCCGTGCTTCGTCCTTTTCCGATTCGCATTGAACTCCTTCAGTGCTTTGTCTAGTACGTCAAAGGCTTCGTTCGCCGCGGCGATGTCCTCCTTGTAGCGCCTGCCCTCCATGCTCTTCTTGCCCTTGTCGTAGGACGAAAGCGAAGGCATGTCGGCGTGGTCGCCAAGGTGAATAATCTTGATGGGCTTGTCGTGGAAGTGGTCCACGATGTACTGCCCAATCCAGCGGAGATGGTCGGTCGGGACACCGGCCTTAGCCTGAGTGTCGGGAATCACTACATGGACGGTAGGTTCAGGAAGCAAGGCAGACCTCCTTGGTCCCCCTGATTCTAGCATTTAATGCTTTACATGTCACGCATTAAGTGGTTTAATGCGTCATCCATCGTGCATTATTTGCACACACGCTTGAGCAATTTCTGCTGGGGTGCAGGTGTACACGTCGTTGAGTTCCATCAACGGCTCAAAGCCAGCGAACCAAAGTGCCGCCGCCGCCAGCCCTGAACAAATCCACGTGTCGCCACGACGCAGGCAGACTGCATCCGGGAGCCACATGTCGAACGCCGCCGACCAAATCGAAAGCCACGAATAGGCATCGCCCACTTGCGCCCGTGCGAACTTCAGCAACTTCGAGCGATTGGCAGAGAGGGGTAAAGGGATGACCTCGTAGCGTCCACCCGGAGCGACCGAGGACAACTTCTTGTCGTTGGTTACTCCGCTGGCTTCGGCTTGGATGACGTACCACTCGCCATCCACCAGCCGGTCAAGAATTGCAATGTGGTTCCACTCTGCGTACCGGCTGTCTTGGAGCCGTCGCTCGGCCACACGGATAGAACGACCGAGGATGCCTCGGCTGTGACAGAGAACGAGGTCACCGGGTTTGAATTCACTCATTGTCCTTCCTCGTGGTATTCCTCTAGGTCCTCTTCGACCTTGATGATTAGCCCCTTGAGTTCGTCGAACTGTGCCGACTCCATCGCCAGGATTTTTCGGATAACTTTGGCGTCGTTCTTGGTTTGCTCATACATCGCGATACCCACGACGAGTTCAATGAACACGGCCATGTAGGACGCCGAGAAGTTCCACCACTCAAGGACGAGGGGTGAGCCGATAACCCAGCAGATTGCCGTGGCGGCGGTGACGTAGCCGACGAACGACCAGCGGCGGATACGAGCCTGCACCAGCCATGACAGGTGTTCGCCCAGGCCGATTTCATCGCCGGTAATGGGGTGGTGATACTTCGGCACTACAACCCTTCATGTGCGCCAAGGTGGCGAGCGAGTTCGATGTTCAATTCTTGGACACTCTGTTCGATGCGGTCAATAGCATCACGCATAGACGAGCCGTGGTTGGGCTTGAGTTCAGCCTGCATCTCACGCAGGTTGTCTGCCACCGACCGAGACAGAGCATTGTGGACTACGCGCCAGACACCGATGACGGCGCCCGCGACAACGACGATTGCTTCGGTGATGTACCAGAAGTTCGCAGAAGTGAGAACATTAGCCATCATGCGGGCGGCATCCGAACGGGCTTGTTGTTGTTGGTAACGTTGCGCAGGAAGGTCTGGGGCTGGCGTCCGTCCGAGGGGTAGCCACGCGAGGGAGCGACCTTCGGGGGGTTGACCCAGCAATAGCCGGGGCCACCCTGCTGACCGTGGCTGACCGTCAGCACGTCCGTGCCGTAAATCTCCACGATGATTGCCACGTGCTCGCCAGGAGCATCGCCATACACCACGTAGTCACCGACCTCGATGTCGTCAATGGTGATGCCCTTCAGGGTCTTGGTCAGCAGAGGGATGTGTTCCTCGTGGCTCAAGAACGTGCCGGTGTAGCCCTCGTGGTTGAAGCCCAGACCGTTCGGGTCATTGCCGTTCGCCCACCAGGCGTAGAGCGTGCAAGAACCAGAGCAGTCGGTGTTGACTGGGAACTTGATAGGCCATACGCCGATGGCGGCCATGCGGTCGCCGCCTTCGGAATAGTTAAATTTGCCGTGGTTAGCGACGGCCCAGTTGGCCCACGCTACTTCTGCTTGGCGGTGGTCAATAATTGTCATATGGCTCCTTATGCGGTGGCTGGGGTGGTGTATGAGTAAGGTCCGAGCGTCTTAAGGGTGACAACACAGTCACCTTCAAAGCCGTTCTCGTAGTTGTCACGGCGCTTGTGAGGAATCCAGTCCAGCGATTCAATGATGGCGATGTTGGTACTCAATGGGCCTTCTTGGTACGTCACAAGGTTCTGGGCTTGTCGCAGAGACTCCAGCCAATAGAAGTTGTCGTAGGGGTCCATGTAGACTTCGACACCATCCACCACATCCACGGAGAAGAGTTGCAAGACCACCATGATGTTCGTACCGGACACCACGTTCGGGAACGCCTTGAGCGTCCAGCGGTACATTATGGGCGTCGCCGTGTTGAACGTCGTCACGGTAGAACCTGAAGGTGCAGGGGTCGATGAAACCGCTGTAAATGTCCCGGTTACGGTGAACTGCCCTGACGATGCGCTGGCTACGTAGTACGTGCCATTGTAGCCAGAGGGTAGGCCGGCGATGGCTATCTGTTCGCCGATGCCAAACGAATTGCTGACCATGATGGTGAGCGCACTCGTCGTCGCAGAATACGATGTTGGCGTGTACGTGTTGTTACCCGCAGTCAAAACCATTTGAACTTGGAACTGGGATGACTTCGGGTTCGAGGAAAGCGTGTACTCTTTCGTTGCCGTACCGATGGTTGTCGGTGACGTGAAAGAGGCCACGCTTAACGTTTCAGCGAATGACTCCAGCGGTTCGCAAATTACGTTTGCGGAAATGTATGCGCTTGAGGGAGTAACGCCACCGTACTCAAAGTAGACGGGCGCCTTCTGGTCGGGGATACCGTAGTCGAAGATAGACGTGTTCAAAGTTCCAGTAGGCACGCACTTCAATGCTACCATTCGGCCATTTGTGTTCTGGGCAATTGGCTGGTATACGCCTAAGCCTCCCACTGTTAGGACCGGAAGGTTGAGCACGGGGTTCCACGCCAAAGAGTTGATGGTGCCCTGGCCCGTGACCATGATGTCGGAAGCGTACACCGGGGCGAGGGGGTCGCCAGCGATGAAGGTGGTTAGGTCCAACTTGCCGAGGCCCGTGCTCGTTGAGTCGTAGTTGTTCCACGCAAACCACACGAAGCGACCGTCGCCAATGATTGCCGTAACCGGCGAAGAGAGCGGCTGAAGGATGTTGGGAATCAGCGGACCGCTCTTCAGGTCTCCAGTTGACGTTGCCGTGGGGTCGTAGATGCTCAACGTCTGGGCCATGCGGATACCACGGTTAGTACCGATGAAGATGTAGTTGAGGTAAGACTGGATGCACGTCGGGTACTCGTCTGGCGACATCGGCAGGGCCTGCACGGGAGACACCAACTGAAAGGGCTGGGCGACCGTGGCCGTCGAAACGCTTTGCACGTTGGTAGAAATCGTTGTGCTGGCGCCCAGAAGGTCCGAGCGGTAGATGCAGCCGTTACCACTAGCGCCGTTACGCTTGCTGTATCCCGAAAAGTAGACCTGGGTCTCTCCACCCACAGCGTCAGACCAGACCCAGTTCGGGTCGCTGTGGGTGAACAGCACGTCGGGGACGTTCTGGTTTCCGATAGAGCCACCGATGGTCTGGGAACCGTAGGTAACGTTCGATGGGTTGGTGGCTCCCGCAAGTTGAATCGTAAGAACGTTGCCGGAGATGGCCGAGACGTTCCACGTTCCGTTGTACGGGCTAGTCGTCGCCGTTGCGGTACCGCTGGTAAAACCAGTAACGGTCGTAACGTTCTTGGTGCGCCACGAGAACGTGTTGGTCGAGGTGTTGATGGCCGTGACCACAGCATTTTCGGTAACGCTGCTGCTTGAGTAGCCAAGGCTAAGGGCAATCGAGTTGCCCACCTGCAAACCATGTGGGTATCCGCTATTGCAAGTGGCAGTCACTACGCCGCTCGTCAAGGCGATGGAGGAGATGAGTGCCAAGGTCTGCGTGTTAGCAATGCTGACGCTTTGGCCAACCACGAAACCGGGGTTGGTTCCAGCGAGTTGAACAAGCGCAGAGCCCGAGTTGCCGATGCCCGAAATGTTTTGAGTCGTCACGGTGTTGCTAGGCGCCGAACCGAAGAGCGGGGCGGTCGTTGCGGAGCGTGGTTGGAAGGCGTACAAGGTTGGGCCATTGGCCGCAATCAACTGGTCATTGGCCCAAGACACCATGGTGTACGAGCCGGAAGCGAAGCACGTCCACACCGCTCCGGGCCCGGGGCTGGTGTACCAGATGCCGGTGTCGGTTGCGATGTAGAGGTATGAGTTCGCAGCCGTCATGTCGTAAAGGGTGTTCGGTGTGGTGCCGCCCGTCCATGATGAGATGGCAGTAGCACCGCTCCACTGGGTGTACGGCGATGAAAAGTTGGTGTAGTACTTGACGGTAACAGTGCCGGTGTAACTGTAGCCAACCACCATGTAGCCGTTGCATGAAAGCGCCTGCGCGTTGCCGTATACCGTTGCAATCGGTACAGACTGGTACACGTCGGGCAGAAGCGTGGCCTGGTAGGGGTAGTTGAAAACGTCGATGCCCTTGCTGGAGTAGAAGCGTCCAGGCTGGTCGTCGTCCTTGTGGTCAAGGTATTGCTGGCCCGCGCCCTGGTTCCACTCGCGCTGTTCTCGACGCCATAGACCTTCGGTGTTGACGGTGCCTTCACCCATGATGTTCGTCATCTGGATTGCTTCGCGCTGTCCAGGGATGGACTTGTGGCGGAAGGCCTCTCGACGGTACGGCTCGAAGGACGTGTCTACAGGGAACGTGCGAGTCTGCGCCGCGTAGGAGCCGGTGCCGTCAGGATACGGCACACCATTGGCGTCGGTGATTGAAACAGCGTAGCCGCCAAGTTCTGACAGTCCGGGAGTAGACGTGTAACTAATCGTCACCAGGCACGCACCTTCGTGTACTGGCGGCTGAGGCGGTCGGCCTCTTCGGAGATACGCTGGGCCCGTCGCATGATGAGCGCGTTCACCGAACCAGCCACAGCACCAGGCGCAACTTCCTGAGCCTTACGTGGGTCGGGCTGGGATTCCATAAAGTTACGGCTAATCTCACGTGGAACCGTCAAGTCAATCTCGGCACCGAGCGCGGGGATGTCTAGCATCGTCGGCGTCATGTTCGGGATTGTGACAGGCGCGGCGGCGTTGATGGTGATGGAACCAGAACTTGTAGACGAGGCCGCATTGCTGAACGTCACCTGATTCGTGCCGGTGTTGATGGCGGTGATGACCGTGTTGGCGGGGATGTATGTGTAGAGGCCAGTCGTGTCGGCTACGGGCATACCCGTGTAGAGGCCGACCGTGCTACTCGCCGTTACCGTTGATGCACCTACCGTGGTCGAGGCGGTGAAGGACGTTACAACACTGGTGGTGTATCCGTTGAAGGGTGGCGCCTCGTCGTTCGTGCCGGGAGTGTTGAGCAGGGAGTCGGTACCGTTGACCAACTTGATGAACGGCGCCGAGTAGGTGACGTAGATGGGCAAGCCAGGCCAACCCGGCTCGTACAAGACCAAGCCCTTACCGGACGGGAACGAGGGGTCGGTGCTGTTCTGTTGCCAGCGGATTACCTTCCACCGCTTGATGGCTGGGAAGGTTCGATATGGCGGAGCAATGCGATAACGGACTTCAAGAACGTCAATGAAGTTGTCGGGAAGGGCGCCGAGGTCGTAACCTTGAAAGACAGGATTATAAGTAAGTTCAGCAACACCCACGCGGAACAAACCGTTGCTAGGAGAACTAAGAGAACGTAAATCGTCGTTGATTGCCACCCCAATGTCAAAGCGCGAGTAGCGCGGGTTGATGTAAGCCAGCGTGCCACTTATGTGCGATGATGCCTGCGAACCATTGTAGCCACGAGATACGGTGGCGGTAAAGGTGTTACCGTTCCAAGAGAGAACGTACACCAACTCCAGGTCAATCGCCAAAAGAACACCCGGCATAATGCTGGCAGTCTGAGCGCCGGAGAGCGTGATGGTTGTGTCGGACGAAGCAACGGCGGCGCTAAGAGTTACGGCACGCTCACGGACGCCACCCATCGTGCGACGGTAGACCTTCTCAATGACGTCGCCAAATGTCTGACCAGACGATGAAGTACTGGCCGAGCCGCCTACTGTAATGATGGATGGCATTTAGTTCCCTTACTTGATTTCGCTTGCGGCGATGACTTGGAGAGCGACGAGAGCGTCAGCCAGCCCTTGTGCCAGCGTGGTCACTCCCTGCACCGTG
>Ga0316224_1001714_pt1 | contig 22779 bp, 29 predicted proteins | sample TBH18013metaG_FD_206254 | JGI IMG/M metagenome (GOLD analysis project Ga0316224, IMG submission 206254) | Freshwater microbial communities from Trout Bog Lake, Wisconsin, USA - TBH18013 | ecosystem: Environmental > Aquatic > Freshwater > Lake > Hypolimnion/Profundal zone | place: USA: Wisconsin... | reverse complement strand
AAGAAGCAAGATAAATAGGGCCAGAGCCACCGGACTGCTTTTTAACCAATTCAGGATAGAGTGAAGTTGGGTTGTCATAAATGTGATTAGTAAAAAGAATAGGCACACGAGCCTTAGCTGCTTTAAAAGTTAAAGCACGCATCATAGACTTCATTGCTTTAGCCTTTGTACCCATATCTGCTGCATCCTTACCTTCTGTAACGTCACGAAGCTCTTTAGCACTTGCTAAGTTACCAAGACTATCGATAGCAATAATAACCTTTAAGTTAGGATCATTAGCTGCAATAATCTTATCTAAGAATGTAGCGATTTGGTTACGGCAATCTTCTACTGTTTCAACTGGGTAATACTTTAATCGTTTAGGATCAATACCAACGCCTTCTGCAGATTGCTTATCTACTGCTGCTTCTGTATCCCATACTGCAGCAAAGTAACCTTTCTTTTGAGCGTTCGCAATGATCTTATTAACAATAAGCGTCTTACCCGCCCCGGAAGGCCCGGAAAAACCAGTAACCCTACCAACAGGAATACCCTTGTAAAGAGATCCAGAAAAGATAGCATTAAGTGCATAAGAGCCTGTATCGATCCAGTCGCCTACAATAGAAAGAGAGTTATCATCTGAAAGCAGAGACGCATCTGCATTTAGTGCGTCTACTGCCTCAAAGATGTCTTTCATTGACGAAACCTTAGTCTCGTCATTGTTTTCGTCTGTACGTGGTTTACGTGCCATATTAGTTAGCGTCGTCAAATAACTTTACTACAGGGGTATTTGCGGCTTGTGCTGCTGTCTGAAACATTTGCGTGTATTGAGCCGTTAAACCAGCTTCTAATACGATATCGCTTTGAACGATAGAGCTTTTCGCAAATGTCCAGTTAGCAAAAGTATCGCGGTCAGCTGTAAACTCTCTAAAAAATAGAGGGTAGAGTTGAACTTGAAGTTTCTTGTCTGGTGTTGGTGTAACGTTTAAAATACATGGTTTAGTAACTACTAATGTTGCATCATCTTGTGAAACAAGGGTCGCAATAATAGTGCGTTGAATATTATCTAGGAATGTTACGATTTGGTTATCTTGGCTCATATGTTTATATTAATATAGTTTTTGTTTTAATCAAGGTTATTGGCGAGGGAATTTAAAATAAGGGTGCTTTACGTCAATAAGACGTTTATCTAATAACTTCTTACTTGATGCACGAGTCGGTACGATGTCCCAACCACCGCGACGAGCATAGAAGCAAGTTACTAATAGTTCATCTGGTTCTAATAAGTCCCAAAGACGTTTATAAGCAGCTTCACAGATTTCTTCGTGGAAGTGACATTCATTACGGAATGATACGATCCATTCTAATAAAGACTTTTCTGTAACAGCTTTAGATCCTTTATAATAAATGAAAATATCGCCTGAATCTGGTTGTTTAGTAATCTTACAGTTAGACCGTAATAATGTACTCATACAACGATACGATACATCAGTAATTTGATCGTTTACTTGTAATAGTTTTGCGTCTTCATTAAATACAGTAAACTTAATCTTTTCTGCACCTTTAGACTTTTCTAATACAGGCCAGAACTCTTGGTTATAGTTATTATACCAAGCATCGCGTTGAACATTAGTTTCTTTATCAACTGTTTGAGGAAACAACTCTACTTTAACATCAGTCTCTAATAATAAAGATAAGTCTTTAGAAGCTGTTTGCTTAATGTTCTTAAGTACTTCTTTAGTATTCTTACCCATTTTCTGCATATTAAATGAGTTCCAGTATAGCTTCATTGACTTAGACTCTACAATGAAGTCGTTCTCAGCAGAATAAACTACTTTAGCAACACAAGTAACGGGTAAACCGTTATCTGTTAATGCACTACATTCATAACCGTTCCAAATGTCGTAACCTACGAAAGGTAAGAAACCGTTCTTAAGATCAAGATGGGTACGGTTACGTTGGCGCTCTTCACGCACCAAAATCTCTGGTGTGTAAGTGGTAGGAGAGTCAACTCTCTGACCAAGTACTTTGTCAATATTATTAGTATTATAGCTCATTGGTGAAATCTTTCTTTATTATATTAGATATTGTTTTTACTCTATCTTCTACTGAACCCATTACATAAACAAGTTTATTAGCAGGCATCGAATGATGTTTAAGATAGAAATCAAACTGTTTAACAACTCCGTCAAATAACTCTTTTTGAGTACTTCTTTCTCCGTCATCTTTAAGTTCTAGTTCAGGTACGATATAAAAAATCCTGTCATAAACCTTTAGCAACTCTTCATAAACAGTTAAAGCTGCTTGATATACTTCTTTATTAACCTGTCCTTTTTCATAAAAATAAGTTGTATAAGCAATACCGTCTAAAGCACCTCTATCTAGGATCCAGTTACCCGGAGTTAGACCATACTCTAAATGTCTAGACATTACCAAGTATTGAGTCAACGAAGTACCACCTTCATTAATAGGTACATTAAGCTCTTTTAAACCTCTAGTAAGATTAGTTCTAAATGAAAAATGATAATCACTAGAAATAGTGATATCATCTTTAAGAGCTTTTACTAACGTTGTTTTACCTTGTGAATGAGCGCCACAGATTGCAGCTTTATAGTTTGTTCTCATAGTTTATTATTTAATAGGCTTTTGCGCATAAAGCCAACCCAATTTTCGATTGCTACTTTATGCAACTTACCGATATAATCATTTAAACTATTAAATTCGTTGTAGATATTCTTGCTGTAAAACTCTTTCTCTGACACTACTTTACCAGCATCTACTTCTGGTATTACTTCGTGAATAACGTGACCGTGTTGATAGTAAGGTCTTTCAGCATGACTGAACCATACTTTAGCTTGTGGGTCTTTACCTTTTAGTTCAGGAAACTTAGTTATAAGACCTGGATGTCCATTATAGATTTTAAATCTACCACAGATCTCAGGTGGTAGTATACGAAGATAACCGTGAAGTGTAATAATATCGGTATGTCTAATAGCTTCTCGATATTCTTGTACAGTCGGCTTCTTAGGTAAAAATATAAAACGATCAAAACATCTCTCTAAGAGATTAGGATTAATCTTGTCCATCTCTTCAAAGCTTTTATTAGTTATGATTGCATCAGGAAACCTACCGATATTTTTAGATATCTCATATATCTCAGATCCACTCTGAGAAAAAAAGGTTTTCCATATTAAGGTACGTTTCATATGTTTAGACGATACCCTATTGTATTATCACTAAAGAAAATTACAAGTGTAAAGTCAACAATACCGTGTTTTATTAGGTAAGGTTTGACGTCAACAAGTTCTCTTACCGGGAGTTCTTGATTACGAATACAATCCCAAAAACAATAATCCCTAATAGAAATATTATTTGCCAAGAGGTGGGGATAATTAGCATATACAGAATTAGTTATAGTTTCTAGTGTTGTCATCCATTAACATAGTTTCTAAACTGAATCAGATTACTTGCAATGATTTTTTCTTGTATTTCATCTGGTACTACATCTAAAAGATCTACAAGCTTAGTAGACTCTTTCTTCCAGTTACCTATTGCATCAGTATATCTTATTCTTTTAATACCGTGCACAATAGGAGATGAAGTATCTAGCGTTTCTATCCAGTTATATTCAGGTCCTTGATAGAAACTAAACTCTCTAGGGTGTGCACAACCTAATAAGTGATGAGGTTTATCTTTATTAATAATACCGTCATTCATTAACTGAGTTAAAGTTATTACTCTACCCATCATATAAGATACCCACTTGTTAGGGTGTGGAAATAGTTTAAGATAATACGAATAGTCGAATGAAATAGCTAACTTATCTACATCGATTTCTTGATCTAAGGTTACATAACATTTAACTAGTTCTGCGTAAGTTTTACCTTGTACCACGCCAATAGTTTTAGAACTACTAACAAAGTCCCACTCTCTCCATAAACATTTCTTAGCAGATTCAATCGTACCATTACAATCTTCTAGTACATCAGGTATAATATACTCTGTAGGGTTTAACTTTTGTATCCAGTGAGCATAACGCTTAGGATCAAAAGATGTACCTAGCTCAAATATAGAGTTGTCTAATAAAACGTGTCTACCAGCTTTAATACTATCTTCAAAGAACTTATAGTATTGCGGGTGAGTTTCAAAGAGGTGCACGAGTGCATAGCAGTAATCGTTGTATGTACGAGAAATCTCGAGCATACTTAAAGGTGATTCATGTGATATTTTAATCATGAGAATATGTCAAATAGGTCTGTTGTTACTTCGTTAGTTAAATCTGGTAATCGCCAACCAATAGCTTCATATACAGCTAATATAGGCGGTTTTATTATTGTATCAAACATTTCAATATAGTCTACTTTAAACTCATTAAATTCAGGTGGAAAGTTGTAAGGATAACAAAGAGTATCGATATTATACTTGTTTGGTGCAATATAAATCTTCTTAACCTTACCACCGGAAGTAATACGTTCGTATTTTGTTTCTAAATGTAAATGCTTCAAAAGCTGATTATACCAAATAGCACCTTTAACGTGGTTTGGAGTACCGGTGCCAACTTTAAAGCCATCTGCTTTAACTTCATACTTCTCTAAGTCACTGAGACCACCACGAATAGCGATTTCGTCAACGTGTAATGTCTTAAACGAATCGTAAACCTCTTTATAAAGACTGTTTGCCTTTATTTGATCCTGTGCTATCAAAGAGTTTTCAATAACCTTCTTAATCAGTTCTTTTGCTTTCTTCGGTGTAGTAGATCTAGCGATTTCAACACCAACGTATTTAAACTTACTAACGTTTGCACCTTCATCGTTTAACACGTGAATAATGTAACGTTTTTTCTGCAAATAAACGCCTACGTCGCAAATCGATTCACGTTTAAAAAAGTAACGAGGGTCAGTAGACTTAAACTCAGAAGCAGACCAACGTTTAATCTCGTTGTTTAAGTACGTACCAATTTCTTTATCGATTAAATCAATACCTTCTGGTGTTACTTTACCGTTAGCAAATAACTTTATCTTAAGCTTATCAACAATCGGTTGAATAGTAACATGAGTGCTGTCAGTGTCGCCATATATATTAAGAGAAACGTTAACACCGTATCTTTCTTTAGCGTATGTATCAAGGATGATACCTGCTTGCTTAACCACCGACTGGCCAGTAAGGGTAATGCTACCAGCGTGATCACTATCACAAATAGGGCTAAACTTATTAGCAAAAACACCGTAGATAGAGTTGAGAAGAATCTTGATGACATGCTGGATGGTGTCAGCTCGTTCCATATTAAACTTACACGTTTTGTATTCATCTGTGTCTGGGGTTAAATTACTTAGCTGTTTCTTATACTCAATGTACTGGTTCTTGTTTTTAACACGTTCGCTGTAAAGACCGTCAATCAACGAAGGTACAACACCTTTCTTCTTCTGTGTATACAAAACGTTAGCTTTAGATATAGCTAGCTTTTCAAGTTCAGCAAACTTAGCAAACTTTTCGTTAGATAGTTTATACTCTTTACCACTAGCTAATAACAAAGTAGTGTCGGTATCGTCTTTAGCTATAATCTTACCTATCTTAGTTTCTGGCGATATATTAAGAGTAATGATAGTATTAGGGTACAGAGAGTTAGCATCGTAACTCACAATAGCAGTCTTTAAACCGCGTTCTGGATCTCTAACGTAACCGCCTTCGATTTCATCTCTAGTAGGACCAGACACGAAAGTAGGTATAACCATACCGTGTTTATATGCTTCTAAAGCAACACAACCGGTAACGATTTGTACTTTACCTAAAGCCGCTTCAAACGAGGTTAACCCTTTATAAGCCAACATACGAATGATCTTAAAGAACTGTAACTTCTTTTCCATTCGTACCAATAGGTCAACGTCCTGAATATTATAGTCAACAAAGTTGTTCCAATCGTCTTCTGATAGAGAGGCTAAGTTAGTAGCATTAATAGCTAGTTTACCTTCACCTAACTCATGCTGTGCTACAAAGTTTAGTGCATAGGATTCTAATAAACCACGTGCAAAGCCTTTGTACACTTCCATATAGTCCATAGCTGATACACCGTGAATGTACCAACGATCTAACTCTTGACCCTTAACAAAGATACCTTTACGGCACCAAAGACTTTTTAATGGTGATAAGCGTTTAGCAGCGTTTTCACCTAATAAGTTGTTAACACGGTTAATGGTATAAGGAAAGTCGAAAAAGTCTGTATTCCACCCAGACAAAATGTCGGGGTAATAATCGTTTTCCCAAAACTCTAAGAACTTATTAAGCAAGTCTATCTCACCACTACACTCTGTGTATACTACGTTTTTACGAGAAGGCGTGTAAGGTTTACAACCCCAAGTATAAAACGTTTCAGATAGGTTATCGTATATTGTTATAAGATTGATAGGGTGTTTAGCATCCTTAGCTTCAGGAAACTCATCTGGTGAGTAAACTTCGATATCGAGAAAACAAACCTTTAATGGGTTAGCAGAAAACTCAGGCTTTTCGTAATCATCTCTAAACTTCTCAATAAGAAACTGTTGTTCTACCTGAATGTTATGATATAAACGTTTAATAGCACCATCTTGTGCTGCTTTATTACGTTCAAACGAGTTCTTAAACACTTTCTTCTTTAACTTAGTGTTAAAGATAGATAACGCATCATGGTTATCCATATTAGTCTCTACATAAAAATAGGGACTATACGGAGTCTTAGTAACAACACGTTTACCGGTTTTGTCCCAGGTAAACAGGTAAGCTAAACTTTCACGAGAGTTATAATATACGTTACGATACACAAAACATATTATGTACCATCTTACTAACTAATCAAGAAGGAAAGTAAACTTTCATGTGCTCTTCAATGTGATCTTCTAACCAATATTTGGTTGCAACCTTACGAGCATCATCCGATTCATTCAAGTACATTCTACGATCTCTTAAAAGCTTCTTAGCTAAATCCATCATTTCATCAGGTGTGTTGAACCGTAAAGGAGCAACAGGGTCTGTGTTGTATGGTGGAGCATCTTGACACAAGCAAGGAATACCTAATGCGCCAGCTTCAAGATACTTGATAGGTGCTTTAGCATAGTTAAACTTATTGTTTTGTAAAGGAGCAAAAGCTAAGTTAAGATTTAAAGAATCAAACGTGTATGAATAGTTATAGAGTGAAGTCCAACCTATATATTCAATATCTCCGGATTGTACTAAGTCTTGTAAAGCGTAAGGGAAACCACCCATAAATATCCATTTAAACTCTTTACATGTTTTACGAATAATAGGCAAGAATGGATCTAAGTCATCCTGTAAGCCAGGTACTCTATCTACATTTAAGTGAGTGGGACTACCGACATAACCGATACGTGGACGTTTTTTGTTACGATCAAAGTTTTCTGTTACTTTTTGTTTGCTGTAAAAACGGTCCATCCAGAACTTCGGTAAATAGTTAGGTAACACTATTGCAGGTACACCAGTCTTTGCGGTATAATAATCTGCCATGTACTTGGTTGGACAAGTAATAGCATCACATAACCTAATAATCTCAATAGCTGTTTTACCAATAATAGGATCTACGAAAGCTGCACGAGACTTATTGTATAACGGGATATCCTCTGGGAAAATAACGTCGTCTATCTCGTAATACATCTTAAACTTGTTACCCTTATTAGAAGTATCTCTTAAGAACTTTGCAAACTCAAGTTGTGGCGGGGTTACTTGACGCTGTATCTTAACAGATTTAACTTGTGCATAGTATCTAGGATCTAAAAGCATCATTGTTGCGTTAGTAATAACGCCTTTACCGGAAGAGTTAATTAAGGCTTCTGGCCAATGCATTCTCCAAAAACCACAACCACCATGATCAGCAGCAAAGCTCATAGCTGTATTAGCTGGAGCGGCTGGAGATGCACTCTGTGGTGTAGCACCAGGAAAATTACTATTAGGTGTTGGTACACCTAAAACTGGTGCACCAAATGGTAGAGCGGGAGCGCCTAATACGAAGGAATTATTCATTATTAAAAGTTGTAGATCTTACTGTTATGCCGTTTTTCTTTTCTAGATATATGATTTCACCGCTTGTACAGTACTTCATACTTTCCTTGCGGTGTGATATTATATACACTGCCTCTTGGTACTTTTCCACTCTATCACGTATTATATCCAATACTAACTCAATACCCTTTTCATCTAATGATGAATCTAGTAACTCGTCAAATACTGATATATTTAACCATACATTAGCTTGTGCTCTACGGATATCTTGAAATGTAAATATCATTGCAAGGTCAATAGCTTTACGTTCAGCTCCAGAAAAGTTAAAGTAACTACACTCTACTCCACGCTCGTTTGTAATAGTCTCTTCAAAGAACTCATTAAACTTAACTGTGCTATTACTTTCAAGTCTCTTTAAGTAGAACGCAAGTCTAAGGTTTAATACTTCAAGTATCTTTTTAACAATAAACGACTTTACACCTTCTTCAGATGTAATAAACTTAGCTGATTCTATAATCTCTATTTTAGCTTGTAAAGTTGTAATGTTGTTTTTAACTTCGGCTATTCTGTCTTCAATCTTCTTAATACTATCTGCATAAACGTTATCATCAACGTTTAGAGCTTCTAAGTCTACTACTAATTGAGATTGCCATTCTTTAAGCTGATTTAAACGGTTATTAACGCTTTCTACTTCTTTTTTACGAATGTTAAAATCGTTTAGTTTTTTCTGCATAGCAGAAATACCTTTTTCGATTTTATCTACATTAGCTTGTGCTTCAGTTAAACGAGGTTTTTCTGTTTTTAATATCTCTGTGTATTTAACTATCTCTGCTTCACAATCTGCTTTATCTTTTTCATATTGAGTGTTAGCAGCTTCAGCAAGATCTTTACCACAATGAGGGCATTTACTATCTACCTTCTTAAGCTTTTTAATACGGTCATTATTAAGCTTAATATGTGTTTCTGCTTCAGTGATAAGTTTATTAATACCAGCTACTTTTTTATCATGCGTTTTTTCAGCATCTTTAAGAGTCTGAATATCTGTTTCTATCTTCTTTTGAGCTTCATTATCTACTGATTCGAGTTTATTAACGCGTTCATTGATTAAAGCAATCTCTTGCTCATTATTACGCTGACGTGTTAATAGTACTTCTCTACGCTTCTTCTTACCTTCTTCATAAGCATCTCTTTGCTTAATGTTATCTTGTAAAGATCTTTCAGTTTCATTAACTTTAGTTAACTCAATATCTAGGTTACGTTTAGTTTCGTTAAAATCAAAACGAGCAATACTTAACATATTGCTAAACACTTCTAAATCAAGTATACCCTCAATAAACTTACGCTTCTCAATCTTCTTCTGAGCCATAAACGGCACAGTGGCGTTAATAGTCATTATAACACTATTTTGAAACACTTCTGATGAAGTATTAATAATATCTACAATGTATTCTGTAGTTTGTGGTACACCTGAACGTGTTTTATCTTCTCCGTTTACAAAAAGAAAACATTTAGTAGGGTTTAACGTGCGTATGATCTTGTATTCAGTTTTTACCCCGCTAATATCAACAGTAAACTCTAGCTCTACTTCACACACATCTTCTGGATAGAGATTGTTTACGATATTTTCTTTTTTTAACTCTCTAATAGTAGAACCATACAATGCAAAGTGAATAGCGTCTGCGATAGTCGACTTACCAACACCATTTGCACGGTCTGCCTTGTCCATATTACGACCGGTAATAATATTTAAACCTGGCTTAAAGTCTACAGTAACCGGGCGCTTGCCTACAGACAAGAAGTTAACGATCTTGAGAGATTTAAAGAATACGTACTGCATTAGACTGTATTATAGTCTCTAAACTAAACTATTCAACGTATCTAGCATTTTTTTAGCCACAGCAACCGTTGTACAGTTGTTGTACAGTGCAGTTTTAAAGCTATCGATATGCTTTTCGTAGACATTTTCTGGTTTTTCACCGCTGTTTAAGTCTTTAAGTACATCCGAACATTCTTTCTTTGGAAAGTACTTTAACGTCAAATCTGGACATTGATCAATATTGTAGAATACTGGAATACACCCGTTACCTAGTATTTCGTAGTGTCTCAAACAATCCCAACCTGCTTTTTTAACTGTTACACCAAATCTAGCTTGATTGTAGTCGTTGTAATAGTCTTTTTCATTCTTATAAATGTAAGTGCTCTTGTTTAAAGGTGTAATGTATGCAGCATTCTTAACTTTATTTGTATTAAAGTTAACTTTACAAGTAGGTATAGCAAAGTTTATCGGAAACATTCTAGGTTTATTAAAAACAAGCTCTCGTTTAAAATAAGGTATACCTTTATTGTATACAGGATGAATATTTGTTTCATCTTCACCATCAATAGCTACGATTTTATTAGTAGGGTAATACTCTAGTATTTTATCTATATAATCATTACATCTCCATATAGATCCGTATACAATAAGATCGAAATACTTGTTTTTAATCTTAGATGTTATATCGGTACGGTCAACTTCTAAGTCAGGCAACACACGAGTGACTGTCATACCCATACCATAAAGCTTACTAGCTTTATCTTGCGGGTAAGTGTCATAGTTGTGTGCTTGTTTATTAAAATCTATAACATCAGCACCGTAAAGCTCTTTAAGACCAATCAGCACAGCATCGTTCTGATAGTCTACATGGTCACCTTTAGTTAGATAAAGTATTTTCATAGAAACTTTAATAAAGATTTAACTCTTGCTGTGGCGGTATGTAGCTTTGAAACTTTGTCAAAACCGGCTTGTGCTATTTTCAGTCTTTCTTCTTCATGAGAAGAATAATAGTTAACTTTATCGATACAATCATCTAAGGAATCGAAATAAACTACTTCTTTACCTTCTGTAAATATTAAATCAATACGAGTGTCTTTATCTGGTCTATCAGCAATAACCATTCTATTAGCTAACATGCCTTCAAATATACGGCGTGTTATCTCTTTATACTGACTGTTTTGTAATACGATTTTACCTCTTCTTAGGTAAGAGGAATGTTCGAGAGCATGTAAACCACTACGAGTATCAAACCTGTTACCTAAACGAGCTCTTACGCTTTGAAAGAACTTATCAGATACATCTCTTGTACACACAGCATCTAAATCAGGCTCAATATTGTACACGTTATCAGGATACATAGCAGTATCTGCAAAGTGTGGAAACCACATTGCTTTGTAACCTTCACTAGTATAGCGCTGTACACATCTAATATCTGGAGATATAATAAAATCAAAATTACCTATAGTAGCTTTTTGATGGTTGTAGTTAAAGCTCTGAGGGTCATCTCCGGACTCTAATACCCATTTGGCAGTAGGGAACTGACTTTTAGTTAGAAGCGGGCTACGAAACATACCATAGTCAAAGTTAATAATAACATCTGATACGAATACTCCTGTTTTAGCTTCTTGTAATAGCTGTTTTATACCATCTTCAGTGTACTGTTCCTGTAGATTCATTGAAGAGTAGCATTTGGTTTTATGACCAGCTGCTTCAAACTCTCTTTGTAAGGCTATTGAAGTATTCCAGACATCCTTAGGGAGTCTAGCGTATAGAAACGAAATATTCATTTATAAAGTATATTCTTTAAATTTTTTAAAGCCACCAGATTTAAAAGGTTCTTCGTTGTTCCATTTTTCACCAAGCAATGTACCTTGATAGTTCATATTTGCTGGAGTGTATTCTGTTCTAGCTGAACCATGCGCGGAAGTACCACCTACTTTATGTTTAACTCTAGCACTGGTTAATACACCGTGTAGTAGTTTGTTTCTTTCTAGGCACATTGAGTAATCGTTGTCTTGATAGAAGAAAAAGAAACGTTCATCTAAATAGCCTATCTCTTTAAATACACCACGTCTTGCAGCAAACACACATCCAAATAGGTGTAAAGATGTTTCATAACCATAATAAAGCTTACTTTCATTAGGAAAGTATAACTTGGTGTGTCGGTGCCAGTCTCTATCAATAGGACTAATAGAACTGATAGCAGAGTTTGTTTCAAACTCTTTTACGATATTTTGTATACAGTTTTCTTGAATAATCAGATCGTTATTTGGTCCCATTACAATATCTGCTTTGCAATGACTCAAACCAATATTGAAGAACTGATTGTAGTTAAACTCGTAAGGTGGTATAATGACTTTAACTTTGGGTTGTTTATAGTCTCCGTTAAAGTTCTTATTAGTTTCAATAACAAATATATTACTAATAAGATTATCAGCTGTATTAATGTAGGAATCAATACATCTCTTAGTTACTTCAAAGCTCTTGTCATCGTTAACAAGAGACAAAATGATTACATCAACTTTGCTCATTTATAAATCTTTCTACGTCAGGGTGCCCATCATATTGATGGAATACAGCTGGTACGTTTTTACTATTCCATTTCTTTTGTTCTTTTATTTGTGCCATATTTAACACAGTAGTCTTAGGTCCTATTTCATACCTAAACTGATCAAAACGAACGACTTTGTTAAGTATTGCTTGATCTATATTAGGGTAGTTACCTACTTTACCTAGAATAACTGCAGTGTCTAAGCACATTTCTTTTAAGAGGTCAGTGCATTGTGCTCTCCAACCAAGTATGGCACCACCGTTAATGATTTCGTATTTTTGCAACAAACCGTATATATCTTGATTATAGCATAAGTTTATCCAGGTAGTATTGGTTTGACAGTTACGTATTGTTTGACCTTCACCGAATACCATTGGTTTAACTGAAACAAAATCAAATACATTTTTGTTAAAATAAACATCAGTAAAGTCACATAAGAAGACGTTATCAGCTGTAGAGATCTTACTACAATAAAGATAAAAGAATATAACTTTAAGAGTGTAGGGAGATAGTGTTAGATCGGCATTATACTTCCTAGCCATTTCTCCAGCATCAACAAACTTACAGTTATTAATCTTTAAATAATCTAAAACATCTTGTTTAAGGTTGTAACCGATGACAGTAGGATTATTACCAGATTTAACTGCAGAATTAATAAAGTTTTCTATACCTTTATTAAGGCTATAGTTTTGTCCATATGTAATGATTTCGTTCATTTATTTTTAATCTGCTTAAGTATCTTTACTACTTGATCTTGAGTGTATATTTTTGGTTCATTAGGGTAATGACCATGCTTCTTTAAGTATAACTCCCGACCACCGTAAACATTTTTATGCCATTGTTCTTTCTTGTTTGCTATAGATGAGTTATCAATAGCTCCTGGAGCTTCTTCAAGATACTTTTCACTATCTGCTATATCAGCAAACCACCAGAAAGGAGGGTGATAACCGGCTAATGCAATACGGTACGTATGATCTACGTGTTCCCAAGCGTTATAAAACTGTTCGTCAATATAACCTACCTTTTCGAGTACTTTTCGTGTAAAGAACGAAAACATTGCTACAGTATGTTCATATAAAGCAATTTTTACATCACCCGGATATTCAATAATCAAACGAGGGTTAGGTGGACTCTTTTGATCAAGTAAATGTCTATTGTGTAAGTCAAACTGTATTTTTTGCTTACGATTAAATGGTGAACCAGGGCCGTAGTTAAAGTGCTGTATACCAGATTCTTGATATGCTTCAATGTATTTCATGAATACGCTCTTATCTTTAATAAGCATATCGTCTTCGATGATAAAAATATAATCACAACCGGCATCATATAGATGCTTCATTGCTTTATTTTTAGATTTACCCACCCCTAAGTTAACTTCATTTTGTAACCAGGTACCTGGTATGTCTATTTGATTTTCAGCTTTACCGTCATTAACCACTACTAACTCGTCTACAACATCCATAGGAAGTGTAGCGATTAAAGACTTTAAGTAATCGTTTCTGTTACAGGTGATTATACCAACACCAATTTTCATGTTAAAAATACATCCTTATATTGTGTAATTACAGACTTAGGGCTAAATTTCTCTGTAAACATGTCCCAGTTTTGACTACGCAAATACTGTACATCTAGACCTTTCATAATATTAACTAACCCACTATAATCATGATATATTATAGCTTTATTACCTAAATGATCCAAATGTGCTACGTCGTATCCAGAGTATCCAGTGCCGCTCCATGTCATGATAGGCTTATTACAGGATGAAAACTCTCCTACTGATAGCCCGAACGTTTCACCTATTTGTCGTGCATGTAACATAATGTCACAAGCATGAATAAAGTTAAATATACCCTTTTCGTTACCTACCCATGGGAAAAAGATTGCTCTTTCATGGTTAATGAACTGATTAGTAGATAAAAACAAAAAGTACACATCTTTTCTAGTATTTAATACAGTTTGTACTGCTTGTATTACAAATGGTAAATCGAAAGACTCTTTACCACCGTGTCTACCTATTACTAAAGCATCTTTTGGTATGTTTAATGCGGCTCTAATATCTTTAGTAGGTTTCATACCTTGTATGATATGAGGTACATATGCAGAAAGACCAAACTTACGTGCTAATGCATTAGATACAGCAGCAAACACATCTCCGTGAGGCTGTTTACCATCAAATATATAATGAGTGCCTGTTTTACAGTTTTCTGGGTTAATCTGATCATTAGAGCCTGACTTCATCATTTGTATAAAGTCAATCTTCTGTTCTGATACTATTTTTTCGATTTGACGTTTAACATCTGCTGCAGGTGCTCTATTTGCATTACCGTTGTATTGAAATACTTGAAAGTCTTTCTGTATTCTAGGTAAACCTTCATTAGGGTCATCATGAGTAGTAATGTACACTACTTCATGCCCGAGTATGTCTCGAAGTGCTAAACCATAATCATATGGTGTTTTGCCTGTGCCTCTACCGTCAAATTGGTTTGAGTGTATTGCTATTTTCATTACATTTTAAGTGCTCTAGTGTACAAATCATTAACATATTGTTTGGTAAGATCTTTACCTTTAATATCCATAAGGTCTATAAACTCGCTAATAGACTTCTCAACACTAATGTTAAACTCTTTATTAGCCGCTTCTTCTATATTAACCTTACTCTGTTCAGTTACATCGTGTTCAATAGTAAACTCTACAGGCTTAATAGCTACTAACTTACGTACTATAGTTTCAAGTGTGATAGGATCTACTACCTTATCTACAACGAACTTAACAATGTTACCTTTAATAGCAGCTTTAAGAGTTTCAGAAGTATATGTACCGTCTGATAGCTGCGTATATTGTAAACGCATATACCTTGGTGATATATTGTTTTCGATAAACTTATACGTTAAATCTGAAAGGTCTAAAATATATAAACCTTTAGTGGTACCGAAATCACCCCAATCTTCTTGATATGGTGAACCTACATAAAGTATTGTACCGTCCTTGTATTTGCGTTCTTCTCTATGATGAAAATGACCTGTAATAGTTAAAGGTGCTCTATCAGTTAAATCAGAAGACTTTAAACCGTTAGTACATACCTTGTAAGAGTTCATTTTAAAACTATTAATCTCAAAATGACCTACAATCAAATCACATTTAGGTACTTCGTTTATATCTTGACCCCATGGACAAAAAGCTATTTTTTGACCTTGGAGTGTTTCGACTGTAAGTTTATCAACAACAGTAATATTACTCCAACCACGAAGAATGGAAACGGAATTAACAGTAGAATTATCCCGGTAATAAGCATCGTGATTACCCACGGTAATAATGATATTAAAATCACGTAATACATCAAAGATGTCAGTAACAACGTGAAGAGTATTAACAGCAATGTCATTACGATCATGAAATATATCTCCTGGAATTATGATGTCTTGTATACCGTTCTTTTTAAACTGTTCAGCAGCCCACTTTGCGTGTTCTAAAGCAATCTTATGCCATGTTTCACTGTTACGGTGAACCCCATAGTGTGGATCTGAAAATATACCGACTTCTGTTCCTTTAATCTGCATGTTTATTGTTTGGGTTAACTGGATCGTCAATGCCTACACTAGGTCCAATGACACTATATACTTCTTCTTGATATGCTGCTAGTGTATCTCTCATACGCTTTTCTTTCTTAATACGAGAACGCCAACAGTTAAAAGCAATAGAGTTAAAATACGAAAATGGGTTAAAACCTTTGTCAAAGTTATACTTCTTATCTTTTAATGCATTAAACATATTGATAAGAGAATCGCCAATAGCTTCTTCTTTAAATGTATAGTTAATAAAGTTTGATGCATGTGCTAGTCCATAAGCAATGTTACGTATCATCACTGCAAGGTTATCACTCATTACATCTGTTTCATAGTACTTGCGAAGTTCATCAGTAAACTCTTTCGGGTTTACATAATAAACCTTCTTAGCTTTAGCAGATTCACTTAAAGGTTTTTTAGGTTTATCAGCTTTAGCTATTTTAGTAATCTTTATAGTAGACGGCTGTTCAGGCGGTTTCTGTAATAGTTTTTTCGGTAATTTTGATTTTTTCAAGGTCATAAAATTCTTTTCGTTTGTCGTAGTGCTTAATACCATAGATTAAATCGTCAACAATATCAACTAACGTCAATATGTCTTTGTTTTCGTGAACACGTAATCCACGACCAATAGACTGTAGAGTTTTAATCTTTGATTTACCGCCTGCAGCAAACACTATATAATGTATGTTTTTTATAGAAATGCCAGTAGAAAAGATCTTACTTATGGCAATACATACAACATTATTATGTTGTTCCATTATTTCTTGTACTCTGCGTCGTTCTTCAACTTCTACACTACCTTGTATAAAATAAACCTGTTTATCTGTTAAAGTGGATAGCTCTTTATAAAGATTATCACCATGTGCAATGTGATCTATAAGAATAAGGCAGTTATTTTTAAAGTTATGTGCAAGTTGTTTGATTACTTTATTTCTGAACTTACTATTATGTATGTAATCAAGTTCTAGTAGATATCTTTGTCCAGAAGATACTGCCGTATAATCTGGTTTAAAGTCATAATCTAGCTTAATAGCTAAACATTGTGCATTAGCAATATACTCACCACCAGCTGCAGCTCTTAACTCCGTAGTTGTCTTTTTAAATATAACCGGACCAATAAAGTTATTAATATTCCACGTATCAATGTTATTTTCTGGTAATGTACCAGTAAAACCTATACGTCTCAATGTAGGTACTTTGTCAAGTAGCTTACATACTTTATTACCTCTACGTAACTTATGACATTCATCTACAACTAGTAATCCTACTTTACTAAACCAGCTAATATCTGAGCTTTTACTCTGTAAAATACCCATATTAGCAATAATAACCCGGGCATTAGGGTCAAGTTCAGTGTTGCCAGTCCACTTACTCACTATTTCTATAGGAAAGTTATAGGAAGTAAAGTCTTTATATGTTTGAGACACTAGACCTAAGTCTGGAACTACTATTAGTATTTTTTCAGTAGGTTCTATTTGGTGTAATGCAGCATATACTAGATTAGCAATGATTAAAGTTTTACCACCACCAGTTGCCAACTCTACTACCCCATAACCACTGTCTAGTGCTTTACTAACTGCTGTTTCTTGGTAATCTCTAAGTTTAAACTCACTATTTAACGTTTTAAAGTTATCAGTATTAAGAATATGTGTATGTTGTACGATGTCTTTATAATCTTGATTAACCTTAATTTCAAATGGTATGTTCTGATTATTTAAAAACTCTATAATACCAGGTACTAGCCCTATACCGCAATAACCAGCTGGTGTAATGGCGTATATACGCTGAGGCATGAACCTAGCAAAACGATTAAAACGAGCGCCCGGGTTCTTAACACTAAAGTGCTCTTTTATACTAGGGAGAAAATCTGAAACGATTTTTACTTCCTTGCGTTTTGGGTCATATTGGAACTCAACTACCATTACGTTGTTTCAAGTTTTTGTAAGTCTATTACGTTTTTGTAGTCGTACGTTAACGAGCTGGTTAGTTTTTCGATCTTTTCAAGATACTCTAAAATGATCTTTACTTGATCGATACAAGCATTAATAGAAACGATATCATCGTCACTATGCATGATTTCATCTCGTGCAGTTTTTGATAAAACAACAGGCGAGTTAACGACTTTTGTTTTAATCTTTTGCTTTTTAGTATGTTCTAGTTTAAACAGTGTACTCTTGTACTGGGTTGTTCTAGCTACCCACTTGTGTTTAGTGGTAGGTGCTAACATGGCTTTCTCTTTTATAGAAAGTTCATCCATTTTTATATCAGCTTCCAGTTCTTTCTGAAAACCACTTATAATTTTATCTACGTCGAGTAAGTCCATAAATCTTACTAAGTATATAGTATTATTTTTAAAAATCTACATGAATAAGTTTAATAATTTGTATAACAAGATATTACAAGAAATGACTACAGGCACGGCTTTTGGTCCTAGCCAAGCACAAGCCCCTGTAACTGGTCAATCTTCCGATTTCTACGCTCCAGGCGATTCAAGAAACTTATTTGGTGGTGGTAAAAAATGGAAACCTAAAAAAGATAAAAAGAAAAAGCTAAATGGTGAAGCTCAGCCTTTATTGCCAATCCAGCGTAGAACATTTCCAGGCGGGATGTAAGTAGGTTGCATGGATTTAGGCCATTGGATAACAAATGAAACTTTCGACAGCACTATTTTGCCTTACGGTTTTATTTATCGTATTACAAACTTGGTCAGTGGTAAGGTCTATTTCGGTAAAAAGCAGATTAAAAGCGTTAAAAAACTTAAACCTCTCAAAGGAAGAAAAAACAAAAGACACTTTGACGTAGAGACAGACTGGAAAACCTATACTTCATCATCTAATGATGTTAATGAAGATATAGTAAAGCTTGGCAAGAATAAGTTTAAGTTTGAAATACTTAAGTTTTGTGATAGTAAGTTTGAACTAGCTTATTATGAAGCTAAAATACAGTTCGATCATGATGTCTTACTTAAAGAAGGATACTACAACGGTATTATAAACTGCCGTATTGGAAGAGCCCCAAATGCATTGTTAAATAAGCTTGCACAACAAAAAAATAACGCTACAATAACTAATAATGCAGGTGCTACCACTCAACTACAATCTTTATCTAGCTGATTTTTCTATAATAGAATCAGAAGTACAAAGTTTGTTTAAAGCTGAGCTATTAAAGTACAATATTACAACATATGATAGTTTACCAAAACAAGACTATCTTAAGTTAATACACTATTTTACACTATCTACGTTATTAAAAGAGTACGCTAATATAGAACACAAAAAGAATACCATATTTTGGATTAATAAAGAAACGTGCCACGCGGATATTTTAACATTTGCAAAAGAAGTAAAGAAGTGTTTCCCGATACTACTTTATGTTACCAACAAACCATATAAAACGGCATTGGTTGACAAGAATACTGCAGAATACCTGGAATTAACAACAGAGCTCAAAGAGTTTAGATATTCCATCGATTATAGCAAGTATAGCTTCAACAAAATCAAACGGTTTTGCACAAAAAACGGGTTAGAAGCGCTGGTTTCAACGTTTAAGCCATGAGCGGATTTCTCTCTATATATTATATAATATTAAGCGAGCGTCAGCGAGCGTTTAAAAGGTCTGACAAGACCGGAGACGAAGGAGCTATGCTCCTGAGTCCCAAAAACCATTAACATATTACTATGTAGTATGTAGTATACTCCTTAAACCGACGACACTTTATATTACTTTATTGCCAATAAAAATCAAGTGCAAATATGCAAAAAAGTCGTAAGTATGTTGTATATGGACGCTATTTTAAGCAAAGTTAAAGAAAAAAGCAGATTTTTAAAAATACTAGAAACCACTATGAAAGAAGACATTGCTTCCGGTGGTCAAGGAGATGTAACTGATCCTAATGCTGTTGGTGCAGGTGTAACTACAGGTGTTAGCGGGGTACAGACTGCAACTGCTAATCTTAAACAACAAGCTTTAGCAGTGTTAATGCAAGATCCTGACTTTCAAGCTGCTCATCAATCTGGTGACCAAACAAAGCTTAACACATATTTTCAGAACCTTTTATCTCAACAAAGCGGTAGTTCTACAACACCTACACAATGAAAAGATTTAACGCAATAGCTAATAAGGTATTTTTAACTTTACTTGAAGCAGATGGAGTACCTCCAGTTGCTGCACCAGGCGCTGATCAAGCTCAAGCACCAGCTGCAGGTTTACCGCAAGATGGTGGTCCTGTAAATGCCCCAACACCTACGCCTGAACCTCAAAAGACTCCACAAGAGATGAGAAACTGGCAAACAGACATTTTAAATACAGCTCGTGTAGCTTTATTAACTGTTAAAAACGATCCAGGTCAGTTGAGCGAAGATGATGTTAAGACTTTAAGTTCTACAGTTACATTACAAAACAAAGACCAAGCTGGTGGTGTTCAAGATATAATGAACAGACTAGCGGGTAACACTTAAGTACCTGTTAGCAAAAGCACTATTACGACCGGTTAACTCTTTACCGTTAACATGTCGTTTGTATTGAGCATTAATCTCGGCTGTATTGTTTGTTACTACACCATCCAGAAACTTTGGAAACTTAGCTAATACCCCATTAAATGCGAAGTCTGTTAGCATTTCTTTTTTAATATTGTCTAAACGTTCCCACGCACCTTGACCAAACTTATAGTTAGTTATTTGCTTAGCTCTTTCAGCAGCTGCATTTATATCTTGTTTTAATAAGGCTGTAGCTTGAGCGTCAGTTAATCCTCTAGAAAAGTTATTTCCTGGGTGTAGTTTGTGTCCGTATGCAATAGTATCTGTGCCACCTTCTACACTTTTATGAGGGTGCCACATACCATGCTTAAAACCAGCTTTTACTCCGTTTTCTACACTTTTCATATAGTTTATGAAATCTGGGGTTGCTTGAAACTGACTACCGTAGTAGTCTGCAAATGAAGATACCTTTTGTACTTGTGCAGGGGGCTCGAAATGGATTGGAGGGGGTAAATCCACAGCTTCAATAATACTTACAAATTTCTTAATACCAGGCATGTCAATATTTACATATTAAGTAAATAAATGCGTGATAATAAAATACAAAAATAAAACATATAGCAGCGAAGATCTGCCTATTTTTTTGTATTTTAAACGTGTAGAAGATAAAAAAGACTTTATAAACCTGCTTGCCATCTATCATAAACCTAACGTATTTGTTAGAGTAAACAGTGTAGATTTTGTTTTAGCTGGTAACACAGTTATAAAGGATAAGAGATCTGCAATATACATTAATATGGAGACAATGGGTGAAAAACGTCACATTCAAAGGTATTTGTTTGATTCTAATGATGAAAGTAATGCAGTAATATCTACACCACCCGATATCAGACCGGTAATATTGGAAGAATGGATCGGTAGACACGCAAAAGACTTAATTTTAAGTTGATATTATATTAAAAGCCCTTACCATAAGTTATGGGCAAATTTACATCAACTAAAGTCATTCCGTTAGGTTCGGCTGCATTTAGACAGCCTTATGCACAAAGTCATTGTCACTTTATTCATGGTTATCGGTTACAAGCCAAGTTTTGGTTTACTTGTAATATGTTAGATCAAAACAACTGGGTTGTAGACTTCGGTGCTCTTAAGCAGCTTAAAAATACTTTAGAAGAATACTTCGACCATAAAACAGTAGTTTGGGCAAAAGATCCTGACTTAGATATGTTCAAACAACTTGAACAACGCAAAATGATTGAACTGGTGGTGCTTGAAGACGGAGTAGGTATTGAACGTTTTGCTGAACTGTGTCACAAATTAGCTAATGATTATGTAGATAGCTTAACTAATGGGCGTTGCTGGTGTTCTAAAGTAGAAGTCTGGGAACACCCAGATAATAGTGCACTTTACGAAATTTAATATATAATAGTTTTATGTCTAATATTGATCCTAATACAACTTTATTTATTTCAGATGATTTTGTGTTCTACACATTAGAAGGCGAAGGCCGTTATATCGGTTACCCTTCAGTGTTTATGAGAATGGCTATGTGTAACTTAACCTGTATTGGTTTTAAGAGCGAAGACTCACCAAACGGTTGTGATAGTTATGTTAGCTGGTCTAAGAAGAATAAAATGACGTTTGAGGAAGTGGCTCAGTTGTTTGAGAAGAATGACTACCACGAGCGTCTAAAAGAAGGTGCATTACTTAAGTTAACTGGTGGAGAGCCTTTTATTCAGCAGAAGAACTTATTACTATTTGTTAAGTTTATTAGAGATCGTTGGGGTTTTAAAAACTACAGCAGAACATTAACAGTAGAGGATGTAGGTAAGCCTACATTACATATAGATTTTGAAACTAACGGTACTATTATGCCAGATGAAGAATGGTCTCGTCTAGGCGTACATGTAACATATACCACTTCACCTAAACTATCTAGTAACGGTGATCCTGCTGATAAACGTTATAAACCAGAGGTATTACGTTATCTAGCTGTACACGATGCTTGCTTTAAGTTTGTAGCTAGACAAGAATCAGACTTAAATGAAGTGTTAGAAAACTATCTTAATAACCCTGATGTAGCTGTACGTTCCAATCAAGTATGGATTATGCCAATGTGCGGTAGTCGTAAAGAACTACTAGAAGTTGGGCCTGCTGTGGCTGAACTATGTAAGAAATATAATTTTAAGTTCTCGAACAGAATGCACTTGCAAGTTTGGGACAAAGCCCTTAAAGTATAATATATGAACGATATTCCTGATCCTAAAAAACATAAAAATATTAGCATTATTAAAAGCATTATCCGCATTATTGCGGGTACATGCCTTTGCTTCGGTGCCTTCTGGGTTACTGGTATATTGCTAATCGTAGCAGAAATACTCGGTATTGTTGAAGAAATGGTATAAC
>Ga0316224_1001711_pt1 | contig 22791 bp, 14 predicted proteins | sample TBH18013metaG_FD_206254 | JGI IMG/M metagenome (GOLD analysis project Ga0316224, IMG submission 206254) | Freshwater microbial communities from Trout Bog Lake, Wisconsin, USA - TBH18013 | ecosystem: Environmental > Aquatic > Freshwater > Lake > Hypolimnion/Profundal zone | place: USA: Wisconsin... | reverse complement strand
CCATCGACAGCCTGCTCAACTATGAAACGGTAAAGTATTTTGGCAACGAACGCTATGAAGCGCAGCGCTACGACGCGAGGCTTGCGGAGTGGGAACAGGTTTCCTTGCAATCGCAGCAATCCTTGGGCCTGCTCAATGCGGCACAAGCCGGCACCATCGCCATCGGTGTGACATTGATGATATTGCGTGCGGCCAACGGCGTGGTTCATGGTACGTTGACGCTGGGTGATCTGGTGATGGTCAATGCCTATCTGCTGCAAATGTTCCAGCCTTTGAGTTTTCTGGGGGTAATGTACCGCCAGATCAAGCAATCCATCGCGGACGTCGAGCGCATGTTTACCCTGTTACAGCGCCCGAGAGAGATTGAGGATGCCAGCGATGCCAGCCGGTTATCGGTGTTGGGAGGCGAAGTTTCCTTTGAAAATGTCAGCTTCTCCTATAACGCCGACCGCCCCATCCTGCACGCCTTAAATTTCACCATACCGGCAGGCAAAACTCTGGCCGTGGTAGGCACCAGCGGTGCCGGAAAATCAACGCTGGCACGTTTGCTGTTCCGCTTTTATGATGTCAATCAGGGCTGCATCCGCATTGACGGCCAGGACATACGCAAGGTGACTCAGGACAGCCTGCGAGCGGCTATCGGCGTGGTGCCCCAGGACACGGTGTTATTCAACGACAGCATTTATTACAATATCGCCTATGGCAGGCCGGACGCCACACGAGATGAAGTCATCAACGCGGCACGCGCGACGCACATTTTAAATTTTATCGTATCGCTGCCGCAAGGCTGGGAAACCATCGTCGGTGAAAGAGGACTTAAACTCTCCGGAGGCGAAAAACAACGCGTGGCTATCGCCCGCACCCTGCTGAAAAATCCGGCGATACTGATCCTTGATGAAGCAACTTCCGCATTAGATACCAAAACTGAAAAGGCGATACAGTCCGAACTGCTGGAAATTGCCAGAAACCGCACCAGCCTGATCATCGCACACCGCTTATCCACGGTGATAGAAGCCGATGAAATTCTGGTAATGGAAGCAGGTCACATCGTCGAACGCGGACGGCATGCTGAGTTGCTGAGCAAAAATGGCATCTATGCATTGATGTGGACGATGCAGCAGCAGGCGGAAGAACCGGCAGCTTAAAACTGATGCCTTATATCAGCGCGCTGCAGGCAAACCGCTCAGACTGATGTAACCGTTTCCGTTCATAAAAAGCCGCGCGCCCAATATGCAACTATGACCATTTTGGCAAGGGGGTCAAGCCGGCCAGGCGGCAACGTATGCCTTCAATTTTTCTTCCCTCAAGAAAACGAGTGGAATGATAGGTCCTGATTTCGCCTTTTGCGGCAAGCTCAGTCAAATAGCAGCGTGTTTTTGAGAGCGAGATACCGGCACCTTCTGCAATCTCCACATCAAGTTTCTCACCATTATTCTTCAAAAATTGCAGAATTTCATTCACCACTGTCTCCTTAAAAATTACCGGCATTACTACGATTAACGCGGTATCAGACTAAAATTGTTTTGGATAGTTCCTGGATTGCGCAATGATTTTCATCGCTATTCTACTGCATCCGGCTTAGTTTTCAACGTTTTACACACGAATGAGAAAATTAGCGATGAAAACAGGCGGCTGAAGTCATCCAATTTGAACATTCCCGCCAGTTGAGCCGCAGCAAGAGGCCGCATTACCGCCAGCAGGGAGCGTTTTACCGGCAAATTATCTGCCCTTTTAACTTACCACGCTGACTATACTCAACTTAACGGCTAGAATGTGACATGCTTAGCGAAAATAATCAAGGGCAGCCATGAGCACAGCCGGCCACTTCCCGATGCGAATACTGTTTATCTGGCTGATACTGGCTGGCAGCCCGCAAGCCATGACACTCGTCTACACGCAGCCTGCACCGGCTTCACTGCAAGCCTTGATCCAGACGTATTTTGTGCTCCCCGCAGCGCCGCTGCAAGATGAAACCGCTCGCGCAACCTTCCTGCGGCGCGCTCAGCGCGAAATCGGCGAACTGCTTGCCAGCGAAGGTTATTTCACTCCGGCCATCACGGCAGATGACATGCAGGTTCTGACCGTCACTCCGGGTCCGCTCACCCGGGTTACACAAGTCAATATCGAATTCACAGGAGACTTATCCGCCGATCTTGTCCGTAGCGAAAAATTGCGTGCCGCGTGGCATCTGAAAGTCTCCGCGCCGTTTCGTTCGGAAGACTGGGAAAAGGCCAAAACAGCCCTGCTAGATCTCGTCAGCCGCGAAGATTATGCCGCTGCCAGTATAGAGCGCAGTCAGGCCGAAGCGGATCCGGCCACGGCCAGCGCCAGCTTAACCGTGGTTATTCATTCCGGACCGGCATTTCGTTTTGGCGATCTGACTATCAGCGGTCTTGAACGCTACAATAAAAGCCTGGTGCTGCGCCAGATGCCGTTTCACGCAGGCGACGCGTATCAGCGAAATCTTCTGCTTCTCTTTCAGAGCCGATTGCAGAACATGCCACAATTCGCCTCCGTGATGGTTAACATTGATCCTGATCCTGCCAAACATCAAGCCGCACAGGTCAAGGTAGTGCTCACCGAAACCAGGACCCGGCGTTTGTCTGCCGGACTCGGCGCCAGCACCAACAACGGCGCACGCAGTGAAATCAACTATCTGGATCACAATTTCCTGGGCAGTGCATGGAATTTGAGCAGCGGACTTCGTCTCGAACAAAACCGCCAGACTTTCACAAGCAGCATAGACACCCTGCCCGATGACAATGGTTACCTGCTCTCCTGGGGGCTGGCGGACGAGAATACGCTAATTGAGGGGCTGAAAACGGCAACCCAAAAGCTGGCTGTGACCCGCAGTCGCACGCAAGGCCAAATCGAGACCAGAACCAGCCTGAGCTGGCAACAGGAACAGCTGATACCGGCAGGTGGCATTGCCGAAAACGATCAGGCTCTGGTGCCGGACTGGCAATGGCATCGTCGGGCAGTCGATGATCTGCTCTACCCCAGACAAGGAAATTCCAGCGAATTCCGAATCGGCGGTGGCAGCCGACAACTGATGTCAAATAGCAATTTTTTGCGCAGCTACGTCCGTGAACAGCTATGGTGGCCGATGGGACTTAGCCGCGACACACTGTCCTTGCGTGGCGAATTCGGATACACCGCAGCTAACTCCAGCAATGGCATCCCTCAGGATTACCTGTTTCGCGCAGGCGGCTCACAATCGGTGCGCGGTTATAACTACCAGAGTCTGGGCATACCTCAAGGCACTGCGGTGGTCGGCGGCAGGGTGCTGAGCACTGCCAGCCTCGAATATACCCACTGGTTGAACAATAACTGGGGAATTGCGGTGTTTACCGACAGCGGCGGCGTAGCCGATACGCTGTCCGCACTGCGTCTGTCGACAGGTTATGGCAGCGGGGTACGCTGGCGCAGCCCGGCAGGTCCTCTGGCGCTCGATCTGGCTCAAGGACAAAACGCTTTGCAACTGCATTTTTCGCTGGCGGTGGCGTTCTGATGACAACCATGCGCAAACGCCGGCTGCTGCTTGGCTTATTGCTGACACTGTCCACTGTGACAGCCTGGTTAATGCTCAGCAACACAGGACTGAAATATCTGGCCGGCAGCGTGATGCGCATGAGCGGTGGCCGTGTTAGCGGGATAAGCGGCAGCTTACTGATGTCACCGGGTGCTCAGAACCTGGTCATCAATCGCCCCGATCTGCACATTACACTGCGCGACGCTCATCTAGCCTGGCGACCTGTCGCACTGCTAAGCGGAAAACTTGAAATAATCTCCTTAACGGCAGCAGAGCTGGAAATACACAGTTCATCCTCCGCCCCGTCCGTCTATCCGGATACACTGCAACTGCCGCTAGCACTGTCGGTGCAAAAATTGCATATCGGCTTGTTACAGGTATTTAGCGATGAGACAACGGAATTTTCCGCCCGTAATCTGACAGCGAAGCTCAGCAGTGATGGCCTGCTGCACCAGTTACACAGCCTGCAAGCCCGCCTTGACTATGGACAGTTTAACGCATCAGGGCAGCTCAATGGCCGGCAACCCTTTGCAATCAAGGCCCGTGCGGATTTAACTGCCGAAACCGCCTTGACGGGTGCGGCTCGTATTGCGGCCAGGCTGCAGGGCAACCTGACGCAATTGACATTAACCGCACAAGGCAGCGGCGAAAAATTTGCAGGCAATGCAACAATGCAGCTCGTTCCCTATGCCAACTTGCCCGTCGCTTCTTTGCAACTCAAGCTGAGCGGCCTTGATCCGCACGCCTTTTGGGCAAAAGCACCCGGCGCTGATCTCACCTTGCAGGCGGATTTGCACGGCAGGCAATTCATCGCAGGCAAGCTCACCCTGACAAATAATGCCCCGGCTCCGTTTGATCGCAACGGACTGCCGCTACGCTCTGCACAGGCGCAGCTCACCCTGTCCGGAGAGCGCGTTAAGCTGGATGAGTTAATGCTAAGTTGCGGCAAGCATTCTGCGATTTCCGGCAGCTTAAGCTGGCAACTCAAGCGGGCGGAAGGCACTGCCGATTTGATTATTCAGAATCTGGATCCGGCCTTGATGGATACAAGATTGCGCACGGCAAAACTGGCTGGCCGGCTGAAACTCATTGGCGACCAGCAGGATCAGCATGGCTTGCTCAAGTTAAGCGATGGCAAGTTGCAGCTTGATGCCGCATTGCACAAAACAGCCGACACCCTGACGCTGAACCAGTTGCATCTGCAGCGGGGAAAGGCCTCACTCCGGGCCTCTGGCAAATTAAATCTGCATGAAAGGCTGCTATTTGACTTGAATGGCCAGCTGCAACGGTTTGATTTAAGTGAGTTCATACAAACCCCTTCTTCACATTTGAATGCCGACTTCGCGCTTAAGGGAGAAATCAAGCCGCATCTCGCAGGCCGGCTCAGTTTTTCGATCAAGGACAGTCAGCTGTCCGGTCAGCCTGTCAGCGGCAACGGCCAAATCGCATTTTCCGGCCCGCATATCAGTCAGGGTGAGGCACTATTGCGGCTGGGCGATAATCACCTGAATATCCATGGTGCCCTGGGTAAAGCATCTGACCGGCTGCAACTGGAAATTGCAGCGCCGGCATTAGCCCAACTCGGTGCGGGCTTTGGCGGCACGCTTAATGCCCGCGCCAGCTGGAGCGGCTCTCTGGCAAAAGCGGATGTAACCCTTGATGCGCAAGCACATAAACTCAGTCTGCCCGGCGAACATTATCTCGACAGTTTCAGCGGCAGCGGAACCTTGCGAGGTGATGCCCTGGCACTGAATATCAATGCAAAAAATTACCGCGTTGCCGGTGTGCAGCAACTGCAAGCCCTGCAACTGGACATTCAGGGCAGCCGCGCCCGCAATGAGATGCATGCCGACGTCAGAATAGATGATGAAACCGCTATTGTCCTGCAAGCCGCCGGCAAACTTACCGACGGGCTGCAATGGCAAGGCGCACTGACCAAACTGACCGGCACTGGCGCATTGCCATTCAATCTGCTGTCGAGCTCTAGCCTCAATCTGAGCCGGGAGCATCTGTCTGTCGGGCACGCTGAACTGGCCTTTGCCGGCGGCAGGCTGCACCTTACCAATCTGGATTGGACACCTGCCCAATGGCACAGCCAGGGGAGCTTCACCGGTATCGGGCTACGCGCGGGCTCAGGTCTCCGGCCTGACTTTAAAATACACGGTGACATCCTGCGCTTAGGCGGCGAATGGTATCTGTCATCCAACGCACAGAGTCATGTGCATGTCGCGCGCGAAAGCGGCGACTGGGTATTGCCGGGTGCTACCGCGCTGGGATTGCAGACTTTACAATTCAATGCGCACAGCAACAACGGGCAACTGGCGGCAACGCTCAGCGCCCGGGGCACACGACTGGGTGACTGGCAGGCCAATATCAGCATGCCGTTCAAGCAGGACATAAAGACCGCCCCCCTGACAGGACAAGTACAGCTCAAGATAGCGGATCTTTCCTGGCTGGGGCCTGCCATCAACGACAATCTCAACAGCGGCGGAAAGCTCACGCTGGATGCAGAAATAGCCGGCTCCCTTGCCGCTCCCCGATTGCAAGGAGCGCTGCACGGCGAAGCGCTGTCGCTGGCCTTGCTTGATCAGGGGCTGCGCTTGCAACAGGGGCAACTGAGCGCACATTTTGACCAGCACGCCCTGCATATCGATAAGCTTTTCTTCAGCGTGCCGCATGAAGAAAAGCCCAAAGATACCCTGCTTAACAGTTTTAAGCTTGATGCTGAAGCGGGAAAAATCAGCGCATCCGGTGTGCTTGAGCTGGACGGCAAAAATGCCAATCTGGCCTTCAGTGCGAGCCATTTTCCCTTATCTTTACGCCCGGATCGCTGGATCATCGCTTCGGGCAGCGGACATGCGACATTGAGCAACGCCCTGCTCGCCCTGGACGGCAACATTACCGCAGAGGCAGGATTGATCAGCCAAACCGGTAGCGACCGTCCGGGCTTGTCGGACGATGTGGTGATCACCGGCCGGCAGACGGCAACGAGCAAGAAGCGACAAGTATCAGTTGATGCGGTCTTGAATCTGGGCGAGCATTTTTACCTGCGCGCGGCAGGGCTCGAAGCGCGTCTGGCAGGACAACTGGCTATACACGATGCACAGCGCGTGACCGGCAGCATCACCGCCCGCGATGCCACCTTCGAAGCGTACGGACAGTATTTGAATGTACAGCGCGGCATCGTCAATTTTCAGGGCGCTTTGTATGATCCCGGCCTGAATATTCTTGCCGTGCGCAGCGGCCTGAGCGTTGAAGCGGGCGTGCAGGTAACAGGAACCGCCTTGCATCCGGTCATTAAACTGCTGTCAACACCCGAAGTTCCCGATGTTGAAAAGCTTTCCTGGATCATACTCGGGCGCGCCCCCAGCATCACCGGCACCGACTCTGCAATGCTGCTCTCTGCTGCCGGCAGCATACTGGGCGGCGGGTCAGGGGGAATCACCGGGCATTTGAAACAGGCACTGGGTGTGGATGAGTTGTCTTTGCGGCAAGGTGAACTTAGCTCAGCAACAACGGAAAGCCCGATCAGCAGTCAGATTATCACCGTCGGCAAGCGACTCTCGCAGCAAGCCTTCATCAGTTATTCACAGGGCGTTACCGCCGCCGCCGGCGTCACCAAATTGACTTACGCCCTGACACCGCGAATCAATATTGTTACCCAGGCAGGCGCAGATAACGCCATTGATGTGTTTTACACCTTCAGTTTCCATTAAGACTCAGTTACTGATTGAGGCGCTAAAACATCCCCTGCCCTTGGAAAAATATGATTCTATATGCAAGGCAGTAAAACAAATAATGCACACCTTACAGCACCGAGCCCCTGTGCGCCGCCGAAGATCATTCACAAACAGCGGTGATGTTGGGCGAAAACAGGTTGCCTTGCAATGTAAGGCAACCGTTTTGGCGAAACAAAAACGCGTCAGTTGACTGAGCCAACACGGTATTGAGCGGCAGCGGATCGTGCGATTTCCGCAGCCCCGCTATTGATTGGCTATCGAGGGTACGCCGCCAGAGTGACATCAGACTGGCGGCGCGGCAAACCGGGGTCGCCTTCTTTTTTGGTTACTTTTTTCAGGCGACGCAAAAAAACACAGCTTGAATCAAGCTGCGTTTCTGCGTACACAACATATTGATATGATAGTAAAGCTAAAAAGTAACCCGCTGCCGGGCTGCCCCCGGCAAAAATTAAACCAATTCAGGGCAACAACCCTAAATCACAGACAACCGGAGAAGATCACACTGTTATCCGCTGCCGGAATGTGGCAAACTGTCGCCCTGTTTCCTCACACTGATCAAGTCGCCTTGCAACCCTACGAACTTTTCATCGGACTGCGCTATACGCGCGCCAAACGTCGCAATCATTTCATCTCCTTCATTTCGCTGATTTCCATGCTGGGCATGGGGCTGGGCGTGATGGCATTAATCGTTGTGCTGTCAGTGATGAACGGCTTTCAGAAAGACATACGCGCACGCATGCTGGGCGCCTCGCCGCATCTGGAGGTGGTAGCGGACGGCGGACGTATGGACAACTGGCAAGCGGTCTTGAACCGGGTCACACAAAACCCGCAGGTTCTGGCCGCCGCGCCTTACGTCGAAGGACAAGGCATGCTGTCTTACGGCCAGAGTGTGCAGGGCGTGATGGTGCGGGGCATCGACGCTGCACGTGAAACGGCCATTACCGAGCTTTCCAACAAGGTAAAGCTGGGCAAGCTCACCGATTTACGCAGCACCGAGTTTGGCATTGTGCTAGGTTCCGATCTGGCGCGTACGCTGGGCGTGCATATGGGTGAAAAAGTCATGCTGATCGCCCCGCAAGGTTCAATCACGCCGGCCGGCATGATGCCGCGCCTGAAGCAGTTTCGTATTGTGGGAATCTTTGAAATCGGCATGGCGCCTTATGACAATTCTCTGGCGCTGATCAATATCAACGATGCGCAGAAGCTATTTCAACTGGGCGGAGCGATCACCGGCATCAGTGCCAAACTGGGCGACATCGACAAAGCCCCGGACGTGGCGGCCCGACTGCAAAGCCAGTTGCCGGCGGGTTTTTATGCCAATGACTGGACGCATCAGAACAGCAACTACTTCAGCGCAGTGCAGATGGAAAAGAAGATGATGTTCATCATTCTGTCGCTGATCGTCGCTGTTGCCGCCTTTAATATCGTCTCCACCCTGGTGATGGCCGTCACCGACAAGCAGGCCGATATCGCTATTTTGCGCACCCTTGGCGCTTCCCCGCGCAGCATCATGAAAATTTTCATCGTACAGGGCGTCGTGATCGGTTTGATTGGCACCCTGGCAGGCACCCTCTGCGGCGTCTTGCTGGCGGAAAACCTTAACGTGGTGGTGCCGTTCATCGAACACCTGTTCGGCGTGCATTTTCTGGCCAAGGATGTCTATTACATCAACGAATTACCTTCTGATCTGCGCTACCCTGAAGTATTGCTGGTATCGGGCTTATCGTTTTTAATCAGCATAATGGCAACCCTGTATCCCAGTTACCGTGCCTCAAAAACACAACCGGCGGAGGCACTGCGCTATGAATAAGAATCAGGATGCAGGGTTCGGGATTCAGGATTCCGTTATTTCCTGTCGCAATTTGAGCAAGACCTTCATGCTGGGCAAACTGCAAGTGCCGGTGCTGAAAAACATCAGCCTGAATATTGCACGAGGTGAACGCATCGCCATCGTAGGCTCCTCCGGCTCAGGCAAAAGCACTCTGCTGCATCTGCTGGGCGGACTTGATACAGCAAGCCACGGCAGCGTTGAGATACTGGGGCAGGATGTACAGCAAATGAACGAGACGCAACGAGGCCTGATCCGCAATCAGTCTTTAGGTTTCGTCTATCAGTTTCACCATCTGCTGCCGGAATTCACCGCGCTTGAAAATGTCGCCATGCCGCTACTGATACGCGGCATGAAACGGCGCGATACCGAGCCTGTTGCTGCGGCCATGCTGGAAAAAGTAGGCCTGTTGCATCGCCTGCATCATCTACCCGGTGAACTATCCGGCGGCGAGCGTCAGCGCACCGCAGTAGCACGCGCACTGGTCACTGAACCCGCCTGCGTGCTGGCCGATGAACCAACCGGCAATCTGGATAAACACAGCGCTGAAACCTTGTTTGATCTGATGCAACAACTCAATGAACAACTGGGCACCAGCTTTATTGTCGTAACTCACGATCTTTCACTGGCCTCCCGCATGCAAAAAAGCCTGCAACTGGTAGACGGAGTTTTACAGGATTCGGCCTGTTTGTGAGGGACTCATTGAGGTAACGCGCTTTTATGGCGAGTGTGTTACATCAGTGAAAGCATCACGCCTTCCTTACCGGCGGGTTTCGGCCAGCCGCTGATATATGCCGCGCCCGCTTCGTCTTTTGCCACGGCAAAAAAAGACAGCAAGCATGATAGTCAGAAGCTGTCAGCAACTCATGTAATAAGTCCGGCTTGATATTTCGTGGTGATTGTGAAGGTCGTATTCAGTAGCGCGAGTTCTTGACCCTCTACAACTTTAACTTTTAGAACGATATCTTGATCCGAGAACTGAATAATTGCGTATCGCTGTACAGATGATAAATCTTCATTCCAGATTTGCAGATGATTTGATTTTTGCGTATGGATATCGAGCTGCAGCCCGAAGAATCGCGGCTGTACTTTTTTAAATGCTTTTGGAACAGGATATCCCAGTGCTTTACACACGGATGGCATGGAGACTTTCCGGCGCCAGTCTCCATGCCTCCCGCTTGGGTCTGACCGCCTTAGGCGCCGGTCTCAGTGCCTTAGGCTCCGGTCTGACCGCCTAAGGCGCCAGTCTCCATGCCTCCCGCTCCGGTCTGACCGCCTAAGGCGCCGGTCTCAGTGCCTTAGGCGCCAGTCTCAGTGTCCCCGGTGTGGGTCTCAGTGCCTTAGGCGCCAGTCTCCATGCCTCCGGTGTGGGTCTGACCGCCTTAGGCGCCGGTCTCAGCGCCTCCGGTTCCGGTCTCAGCGCCTCCGGTTCCGGTCTCAGTGCCTTAGGCGCCAGTCTCAGTGCCTTAGGCGCGGGTCGCCGACTCTTAGGCGCCACTCACCGCGCCCGCCGTGCCAGTCCCGCCGCCTGCACCGGGAGTCTGTATTTCCCGCTGTCAGTCTCAGCGCACGCACCGTGACTGTGACCGGAGGCACCAGGACCGGCGCCTAAGGCGGTCAGACCCACACCGGAGGCGGTCAGACCCACACCGGAGGCGCTGAGACCGGCGCCTAAGGCGGTCAGACCGGAGCCTTAGGCACGGTGACTGGCGCCTAAGAGTCGATGACCCGCGCCGCAGTGGCTATTTCAGTCCCTGTCCCTCGCCGCCGGTGAAATCGCCAGACTAATCGCGGCATGTGCTGTCAGCTTTTCGGACGATTTTGCCGTATAGGCCAAAAGGCATAGAGCAAAATGCATAGGCCATTTAGCCTATTGCGGACGAGTGCCGCGATGCCGTAAAGTGCCGCTGTAGCCGAACACAAGATGTTTCATTAATCCGTTTTATATACCCACAACCAGGAGATAAATCATGGCACATCGCAGTTATTTACCCGCAAGTGAATCCGCCCTTATCATTTTTCTGGGGCTGCTGGCCGCCAAACTGGCACTGCATGCAATGGCCATCGGCGTGACAGTCGAGCAGCTTAAATTAACCCAACGCGATATTGCTTATTGCCTGTGGATCATGCAGTACTGGAATCCGGCCATCCAACAATATGCGCTGGAGGCGACCATTTACAAGAACATGATCATGAATGGCGCCGATCCGCTGACTCATCCGCTACCCGTGCCGCCGAACTTTGATCTGGCACCCGAAGCATGTCCGCCCGGCGCGTTAACCCGGCTGGCCAACCTGATTCAGCGTATCAAATTAAGCGACGGCTACACCGATGCCATCGGACAGGATCTGGGTATTATCAGCACTGAGGACACAACAGTGCGTCCGGTCACGCAACTGACCATTGCCGTAGAACGCAATCAAGGTCTGGAACGGGTCAAGGTACTGTTTACCAAGTATGAGCACCATGGTATTTCGCTCGAATCGCGCCGCAATAATGGCGCTTGGGAATTTCTCTGCATTGCGATGACGAAGCCCTGCTATGACGAGCGCCCCCTGCTGGATGGGGCCACACCGGAAGTACGCGAATATCGCGCGACCTGGTGGGATAACGGCAGTGCGCATGGCGACTTTTGTCCGGTGCAAAGAATCACTGTCGGGCCTTAACGCAGCCTGGCAACTGATGTTACGCAGTCACATCCGTTGCCACTGACCACTCACCACTCACCATCACAAACTACAGGCCTTCAGCTCGCGGCGCAATTTCAAATAATCAGGACAGACACTGGCCACCACACGCCAGAAAGCAGCCGAGTGATTCATCTCGTGCAAATGCGCCAGTTCATGCACTACCACATAGTCGATCAGATACTGCGGCAGTTTGATAAGCTGCAAATTCAATCGAATCACTCCGTATGAGGTACAACTCCCCCAGCGGGTCTTGGCTGTTGAAAGTTTAATTTGTTGCGGCAATACATTCAGCAGCGCGGCGTAATGCGCAACACGCGCCGTGAACAGCGGCATCGCCTGCTGGCGATACCATTGATCAACCTGTCTTTCAATACGAACTTCATCGCCGGCAACCCAAAGCTCGTTACCGCGCAAGGTCAGCGGAGCAAGCTCTGCGCGCAAAGTCAGCAAGTCGCCAAGAAATGCAATCGTTGCACCGTCAATCCATTGCTGAATTTCAGGTTTACGCAGCCGCCAGCCATCAAGCTTTTCAACTACCCAGCCGGCCCTGTCCTGTAATACCTCGCTCAGCCAGTGCTCCGAGGCTTTTTGCGGCACACTCACAGTCAACCCCCGGTGGTCGATGCGCAAACCAATGCTGCGCCGTTTACTACTGCGCTTCAAGGTATAAGCAATGTGACGCCCGGCGAGCAGCACTTCACGCTGCTCAACCAGTACCGGCTTGATCGAGGAAGATTGAAGTAAATTATGCAGCCGTTTCAACATCAGTGTGCCAGTTGCAAAATCTCATTTTCGATCCAGGCTTCGGTTTGCTGGCTGATTTCATTGGCTTTCAGGCCATGACTTACTATCGGCGCACCTATGCTCATGGTAATCAGCCCGGGGTGCTTGATGAAGGAATTGCGCCCCCACAAACGCCCGGCATTGTGCGCTACAGGTACGACCGGCGCGCCACTGGATGCTGCCAGCAATGCGCCGCCCACTTTATATTTTCCACGTTCACCAAACGGGATGCGCGTGCCTTCGGGAAAAATCACCACAAAAAACCCTTGCGCCAGCCTGTGCTTGCCCTGTTTCAATAATTGCTTCACCGCCCCCTTGCCATCGCTCCGGTTAATTGCGATCGGACTGGACATCGCCAGCCCCCAGCCGAAGAACGGAATCCACAGCAGTTCGCGTTTGAGCACCCATGCCTGAGCCGGGAAGATCACTTGCAAGGCCAGTGTCTCCCAGGCAGACTGGTGTTTGCACAAGACCACACAGGGTTCCTCAGGAATATTCTTGATGCCAATCACTTCGTGACGTATGCCGCAGACCACTTTCAGCAGCCAGAGCATGGTGCGTGCATAACTGGAAATCAGACGGTAGCGTCTTAACGGTGAGAGCGGGAAAGTCAGGATTGCCAGCGTGGAGAAGAGCGGCGTCAGCACAAGTTGCAATAACAGAAAAAAGCCGGATCGCAGTATTAACATCTCAATCCTGTGGCAGGAGCAATTTTGCGACCACGGCGGCCAAGTCAGGAAATATCTGTGTACTTTCAGGCAAATTACCCGCGGCTTCGGTTTTAATTCCTTTGCCGGTCAGAACCAGATAGGGGCTTGCACCCAGCACTGCCGCCGATTGTAAATCACGCAGCGAATCCCCCACGACAGGAACCCCGGCCAGCTTGACGCCGTAACATGCGGCAATTTCCAGCAACATACCCGGTTTAGGTTTGCGGCAATCACAGTGACTATCAGCCGTATGCGGGCAGAAAAATACCGCGTCTATGCGTGCACCGGCCAGCGCGCAGGCTTTATGCATCTTATCGTGGATTGCATTCAGGGTGGGCATATCGAACAGGCCGCGCCCGACGCCGGATTGATTGGTCGCCACCACCACCCGGTAATTCGCCTGATTCAGCAGTGCAATCGCCGCCAGACTGCCCGGCAACGGCTGCCACTCCGCAGGGCACTTGATAAACTGATCGGAATCCTGATTGATCACGCCGTCACGGTCGAGAATGATGAGTTTCATAAAATAGTCGTAAGTGGTTAGTCGTAAGTGGAAAGTCGTTGCGTGTTTTTACTAACCACTTTCCACTCGCCCCTTTGTCCTTAAGCCGCCAGTCTTGACAGATCCGCGACACGGTTCATCGCCTGATGCAGTTGCGCCAGCAGGCCTAAGCGGTTTGCACGCAAGGCCGGATTATCCGCATTCACCATCACACTGTCAAAAAAGGCATCCACCGGCACACGCAGTGCAGCTAAGGCCTGTAGGTGCGCGGTGTAATCCCCTGCAAGGAAGGCGGCATCAGCAAGCGGTGCAATCTGAGCCAACGCCAGATGCAATGCCTGCTCTGCCGGTTCTGCCAGCAATGCATCATTGACATTCCCGCTAATGTCACCCTCAACCTTCTTGAGAATATTCCCTACCCGCTTATTGGCGGCAGCCAAGGCGGCAGCTTCCGGCAAGGCCGCAAAAGCGCGCACGGCTTCGAGTTGCACAGGCACCAGATAAATTTGCGCAGGATTCATGCACAATACGGCCTCTACTTCGTTGGCCGTATAGCCTTGCTCCTTCATCATGCCGCTCAAGCGCTCATAGATGAAGGTTGCCACTTCAACTTGCGCATTGTTCAGCAAACCGCTGGCAAAACCGGCAAATGCGCTGCCGATCAAATCGACAAGATTGAGCGGCAGTTGTTTTTCAATCAGCATGCGGATCACACCCAGCGCATGACGTCGCAGCGCAAACGGATCACGATCCCCGGTCGGAATCTGGCCGATACCGAACATGCCTGCCAGCGTTTCCAGCTTGTCGGCTAATGCTACGCACACGCCCGTCTGATTTCGCGGCAATGCGTCACCTGCGAAGCGTGGCTTGTAATGATCTTCAATGGCGTAAGCCACTTCATCTGACAGACCGTCGCATTGCGCATAATAGCGACCCATGATGCCTTGCAACTCGGGGAACTCACCGACCATATCGGTCAATAAATCCGCTTTGGCCAGAAGGGCTGCCTGATCGGCAGCTCTGACAAGTTCATCTCCACCCAGTTGCCGGGCAATCGCACGGGCGATGGCCTGCACGCGTTCCACGCGCTCCCCCTGCGTGCCTAGCTTGTTATGGTAAACCACGCGAGCTAAACCCAGCACACGCGCATCCAGCGGCTTTTTTCTGTCCTGATCGAAAAAGAATTTCGCATCAGCCAGTCGTGGCCGCACCACGCGCTCATTGCCTTGAATGACCAGACTGGCGTCCTTCGGGGTGATATTGGAGACGATTAAAAATTTATTCGTCAGTTTGCCCTGCGCATCGAGCAGCGGGAAATATTTCTGATTCGCCTTCATGGTCAATATCAGACATTCGGGCGGCACTTCCAGATATGCCATTTCGAAAGTGCCTGTCAGCACATTGGGTCGTTCAACCAGCGCGGTAACTTCATCGAGTAGCGCCTCATCTTCAATCGGCGTGAGGCCTTCTTTGGCGGCTGCCATGTTCAACTGCCTGACGATTTCGGCACGACGCTGCGCAAAACTGGCGATGACTGCACCTTCTGTTTCTAGCTGCTGTGCGTAACTGTCTGCGTCTTTCAACATGATAGTTTCAACGGCGGCTTCGAAACGATGACCTTTGGTGGTGTTGCCCGCCGTCAATCCCAGCGCGGCAACCGGCACGATTTCATTGCCATACAGTGCCACCAGGCTATGCGCCGGACGCACAAAATTAACGGTTGCCCAGCCGTCACCAGTCGGATCCGGATAGGTCATCACCCGGGCTATCGGCAAACGAGCCAAAGCTTCATTGAGCGCGCGCTGCAAGCCTTCCTGCAACTTTACACCGGACAGCAAACTGTCAAAATACAAGGCCTCAGCCTTGCCATCCATGACAGTTTTTAATGCCGGCACACCTTCTATACCCAGACTTGCCAGCTTTTTGAGCAACGCAGGCGTCGCCTTGCCTTCAGCATCCAGCCCGACTTTGACCGGCATCAGTTTCTGTGTAACCAATTTGTCTGCCGCCTGAATTGCGACAGCTTCCACATGAACCGCCAGACGGCGCGGTGAGGCAAAAGAGGTAATCTGCGCCTCGGCTGACGCCAGACCTTGTGCTTTCAGACTTGCGGATAAAGTTTGAGCAAAACTCTCACCCAGTTTTTTGAGCGACTTAGGCGGCAGTTCTTCGACAAATAGTTCAATCAGTAAATTATTGGTACTCATGCTGCCACTCCTTCGGACTTAGTCGCGGCAGTTTCTTCGGCTTTGCTCAGCACAGGTATCTCGAGCTGCGCCAGCACTTCATCCGCCCAGTCTTTGGGTGCCATCGGGAAGCCGAGACGTGCACGACTGTCCAGATAGGAGGCCGCGACGCTGCGCGCCAGATTGCGTATCCGGCCGATATAGGCGGCGCGTTCCGTCACCGAAATCGCCCCTCTGGCATCCAGCAGATTGAAACTGTGTGCCGCTTTGAGCACCTGTTCGTAGGCTGGCAGCGCCAGTTGATTTTCCATCAGGTGTTTTGCCTGTTGCTCGTGACTTGCGAAGGCACCCAGCAAAAAATCCACATCGCTGTGTTCAAAATTATATTGGGATTGCTCAACCTCGTTCTGATGAAACACGTCGCCGTAACTCACGCCCTCGGTCCAGATCAGGTCATACACGCTCTCCACCCCCTGCAGATACATTGCCAGGCGCTCCAGTCCGTAGGTGATCTCTCCGGTAATCGGTTTACAGTCTATGCCGCCTACTTGCTGAAAATAGGTAAACTGAGTGACTTCCATGCCGTTCAACCAGACTTCCCAACCCAAGCCCCATGCGCCCAGCGTCGGATTTTCCCAGTCATCCTCGACAAAACGAATATCGTTCTGTTTGAGATCAAAACCCAGTGCTTCCAGCGATCCCAGATACAGCTCAAGAATATTGGCCGGCGCAGGCTTTAGCACGATCTGAAATTGATAATAATGCTGCAAGCGGTTGGGATTTTCGCCGTAACGGCCATCTTTAGGACGGCGCGAAGGTTGCACGTAAGCGGCACGCCAGGGTTCAGGGCCTAATGCGCGTAAAAAGGTGGCGGTATGCGAAGTACCCGCCCCCACTTCCATGTCATAGGGTTGCAGCAATGCGCACCCCTGTTTGTCCCAGTAATTTTGTAAGGTCAGGATAATTTGCTGAAAAGTTAGCATGAAGAAACCGGCATAGAGACGAAAGGCGTATTTTACGGGTTTTAAGCCTTTTGCGTCAGCCTGATCGAAATTTTGCAATTTATTTTTAGCTGGCGCCTGCACGCAGGCTTCTTGAGTTTTACAACTCCTTACTATAAAGCAAGGCAGATGATAAAAAAGGGAGGGTTGATGTCAACTGCGACCATGACCAGCAAAGGTCAGATCACCATACCCGCTATCGTGCGTGCCGGGCTCGGTGTCGTCACGGGAGACCGGGTGGAGTTCGTCCAGCTTGAACCCGGACATTTTGAGTTGGTAGCTGCCACTCATTCCGTGCAAGCTCTAAAAGGATTGGTTAAAGAAACCTGCTTCACCCGTCACCATCGAACAAATGAATGACGTAATCGCAACCCGGGGATCTAAAGCGAAATGATCGGCCTCGACACCAACGTACTCATTCGCTATATCACTCAAGACGATGCCAAACAATCGCCCGTGGCAACAACGTTAATTGAATCATTGACAGTAGAATCGCCCGGCTACCTCGGTACGGTTTCAGTCGTGGAATTAGTCTGGGTGCCAGGCGGTTGCTACGGATCAAGCAAAAGTAAAATCGCTGAAGTCCTGAAAACGCTGCTGCGCACCAAGGAAATCATCGTGGAGCATGCCGACATCGTATGGAAAGCAGTTCGCGTGTTCAAGAAAGGAAAAGCCAACTTTGCCGACTGCCTGATAGAGAGATCAGCGAATGCGGCAGGTTGCAGCGACACAACCACCTTTGATCGCGGTACCGCCAAACATTGCGGCATGCGGCTAATCGGCCGAGCTGGAAGCGCCCTCTTTAAACAATCAGAACCCCAGCCTGGTTTGTGTAGTGGTATCCGCATTCCGGCGTACCCGTGCAAAACGCAGCAACTCCACCATGCCTGCCGCCTTGTCGCGCCATTCGTAGAATTGCGATTCACCCAGCAAGACGTAATGCCAGTCACGTCCCATCCGATCGTCAACTGCCAGCGTGTTGATGCGCTCGCACCACGCCGCGGCCGATTTTAATTTTCGCTGCACATTTGTTGTAGGTACATCCTTTTGCGCCTTGGTTTCGACAAGGAAAACATCTGTTTCAGTCTTGACCAGAAAATCCGGCGAATACATCGCAGGCAGCCCGTCGTCCTTCAAATAGCGCAAACGGCAAAAACTATGTTTGCTCTCGCTTATTTTACAGAACGCATGAACTGCCACATCTTTTTGCGCCCATTCCATAAAGGCTTTTTCCAGGCCGCCGCTGTGTGACGGAAACGGCTGCCGTTCATAAATACATTTGCGGGTAGGAATGGAAAAACTATCGCGCATCGGCAGCTTTTCCACTTCAGACAGATGGCGTTGCGCCACCTCAAAACCGCTAATCTGCACGGATTCTTCCGCCGTTAAAATCGCTTCGGCAAACATTCTGATGATGTGTTGCAGCAACGGATCAAGCAGCAGCAAGCGCCAGTTTTCATCTGCCAGCGGATCGAACAGCTCGCCAAACAACTTGTTGCGTATGTAGCTATCCAGCGCTTTGACCAGTTCCACGGTATGAATTTGCAAGTACGGAAATTTCGCCACCCCGCCGCCGCTTTTTCCCGTCAGCGGTTGATTGAGCACCTGCGACAAGCGCGCGGTCATACGGCTCAGATATTCGTTATAACCCACAGCGGTCATCACACCGCCCTGTACCCGATAATCGCCGAAGCGCGTGCCGGATTGCACGTCATGTGAGGCGAACACATCGCCCTTGCCCAACATGGTTTTGAGCTGTTGTTGTGTGTAGCTGCTAAATCCGGCAATTTTTTCAACATCCACATTCAGTACGGCAAGCTCTTCGTCGTCTTCGCTCAAGATGAACGGAATCGCGAAGTCATATTCCTGGTAACCCTCCACCAACCCAACCGAAATCAAGTCGCCGATGCTGCTGCCTGTTCCCTCGCCCTCTGTCGTTCCGGCCAAACCTTCCTGCATCAGTTCATCATAAAAAGACTGAAAGGCGGGATGCTCAATCACGGAGAGCACATCAATCATGCTTTGCGGCTCCTGCCCGTTTCGGATGCGTGCGCGATTTTCCTGCTTGATGTCGGTGTACTCAATATCGCGCCACATCAGCCGCAAGCCGCGCCCGATGGTCTGTTCCAGCAAAATCTGCGCGCCGGTAGTGCGCAACGGCACGATGACGCAGATGTTGGACACGTCGAAACCCTCGCGCAGCATCAACACGCTGACCAGCACGCGCGGCGTTTGATGCCTGTCCACATCAAACAGCCGCTCACGCACTTTCGCCCATTCGTCCGGTTTTAGCTCGCCTTTCTTGCTGCTGTCTATCGCCATTACTTCGTCAGCGCTTAAACCTTCATCCATCAGAAACTGCGCGACCAGCGGCGACACCGTGGTGTCTTCGCAAACCACCATCATTTTCGGATAACGGTGCGGCGCGATTTGCGCAAAATCGGCCTCCAGTTTTTTGAGCTTGGACAATCCAGCGCGCAGCATCACGCGCTGGCCTTCTGATAACATCGGATTTCCTTCCGCATCGCGCTCCGCTTTGAACTCCAGCGGCAATGCGCCGATCTCCTTGCGTTTATCCAGCACCAGGGACTTCACCAGCCCCAGCCGCATGGCAGTTTTCAGGTCAAAATCCACCGCGATATGCGGGAAATAAGCCTTGCGCGTTTTCGCGCCCGTGCCGATCTGGTTATACGGCGTGGCGGAAAAATCCAGTTGCAGAAACCGTGTCCCTTTACTCTCCGCGATACGGCTCAGGCTTTTCTGCCACTCTACCTCGGTTTGCTCGCCCTCTTTTTTCAGCTCGTGGATGTGGTGCGCCTCGTCGTTGACCACCATCAAATCCGGCAAGTTCGCCAGAAAATCCAGCACGCTGCCGCGTGAAAAACGTCGATCCAACACATCCAGCGCGTTGCCGGTGGCACGCCCCGGCGTCAGCGGCAGCAAGGCGTTCAGTACTTTTATCGGGTCAATATCTGCGCCCGGCGCATCGAACTCGTTGCCGTCAATAATTTCCTCACCCGCTTCCGCCAGCAAGTGCCAGTTGGTAATCGCGATCATCCCGCCGCTGGTCGCCTTGAGGCCGATATTTTCCTTGTCGCACACGTTCGACCGCACAAAGCGGAACACCGTGTCGCGGTGTAATTCAGGGATAAACAATTCGGCATATTGCGTGATGTCGGAGGTGGCGAAATCGCGCTCACCGTCTTTCAATTTGCCACAAAACGCATCCAGCAGCCGGTCATACACAATCAAACCGGGCACCACCAGCAGAAAGTTTTTGGTAAACCGCTTATCACTGGGGTCAGCAAGTTTATTGAGTAACTGCCAGACCAGCAAGGCTTGCAGCACCCAAGTCTTGCCCGTGCCGGTTGCCATCTTGAAACAGTATTTCGGATGGCGGTGTTTGGCCTGATCCACTTCCAGCAAGCGCCCGCCTTCCAGCAATTCATCGGCCGCCACCTGCTCGTAAAGATCGCGTAAACTAGTCACGCGTAGCACCTCGTGCGCATAAATCACATTCAGAATCGCCTGCCGCTGTCCCTCGTGGAAATTGAAACCGCGCATCGCGCAATAGTCCGCCTGGAACCACCACTTCAATAATTCCGCCGTGGCAGGCGTTACCAGATCAAGCAGGTCGGCCACACCGCCTTCCAGACCGATACACACGGCATTGGTTTTGGTGGTCAGTCCGGCAGCCAGAGGCAGATAGGTATTTTTCATACCACCTCCTGCATCACTTCGGACTCAAAGCCGAACACATCTACCGCCCTGACGCACACGCGGCGTCTGCCTGCCACGACAGGCACATGAAGGGTGGCCCGGGTGACACAGCGCAAGGCATCCTCATCGTTCGCTTTATTGCCGCGATAGTCCTGCCATAGCGAGCGAAAGGTTACGCCGTCGAAATCCGGATCAACCGCCCAATACTCAATTAACGCTAGCGGCTCTTGATTGATGACCTGTTGCAACTTGACGCGATTCGCCTCAACCAAATTGATCGCATCGGGCGACAGCAGCACATAATTGCCCAGCTCCACGGTCAGTGTTTCTTCCGCTTCGTCATTCCGACGCAGGTCGGAATCCAGCGGGTTTATTAAATGGGCTGTTTGGTTTTGTTCCCCGCGTAAAGAGGAGCTAGTTTGATTATCTGGATTCACGCTTATTCCGGAATGACGGGTGCGTGATATTGGCTTTACCGTCAGATATTGCAGCGTGGAAAACCGTATTTCCTTGCGCAATTTTTCCAGCGCGCCCTTCTTTTTCAGGCGATCCAGCAAGTCAGGCGGGATGACCAGCACTTCCAGTTGTTTGTCGTTCAGAGCTTGCAGGTCGTGTCCGATACCGGAATCGAAATTCCAGCCCAACACCAGCACCTTGTCCCAGCCGCCCAGCAAACTATCGCGCAACGCAATCGCTTTCTTCAGCGTGGCAAGCCCGGTCATCTTGGCGGGCGAATCCACCAGCACCAGCGTCTTGCCTTCCGGGATACGCCCCAGATTGCGGTTCGGATTGTCTTCCGGTGACAGCGGCAATGCGCCGTAGAGTTGCAACACGATTTGCGACAAATCGCCCACGCGGAACTTGCGCCCCAGCGTGGTCTTGGCACTTTCCACCTGATAGTCACCGATGGCCTGATACAAAAACGGTTGCGCGCTCTGGTCGATCAGGCGTTTCCTCATTACCATGCAGGCAGGCTTGCCGAGGTCGGTAGTAATCCAACGACGCCCCAATTTTTCCGCTACGGCTGCTGTCGTGCCGGAACCGCCAAAGAAGTCGGCAACAAGGCCGCCTTCGGGACAAGATGCGCGAATGATGCGGTCGAGAAGTTTTTCGGGCTTTTGCGTTGCATAATTCACACTTTGTCCTGATCCCCCTGCTATATAAGAAATGTCTATCCAGACATCGCTAAGTGGCACACCGGGCAACTCATCGAGAAACACGATTTTGCATCGTTTTATCGGTAGGCCGTTTGCTCCCAACTTGATGAGACCAACACTCTTGGGTACATCGGTTTGTGGAGCATTCCAGAGAGCTTCCATTTTTTCTGGGCTTGTTCTCCAACGCGCTGCTGTTCCGTGGAAATTGTGGGTTGCCATTTTCCCTTGCGGGTCTAGCATGTTCTCCGACTTCCAGTACCTACCGGATGGCAAGAGATTCCACTCTGCATCAATGTACTCTTTCGAGTATGGAAGAAACTGTTTGGCGAACGGGTAGTTGTCAGATTTTGTATAAAAGAAAATTACATCTTTCGTCTGTCCATACTTTCCAGTTGTATCGTTGTGTGATGCAGTTCTTCTCCATGTGATGTCGTTCCGAAAACTGTTTTTCCCAAATACCTCATCCATCACAATCTTCACGTAATGCCCGACATGCCAGTCCAGATGCACGTAGATCGAACCGCTATCAGACAGCAATTCGCGCATCAGCACCAGTCGCGGAACGATCATCGCCAGATAGGATGCCGTGCCGTCCGCCCAAGTATCGGAATAGGCGAATTGCTCGATGACGGTGGGCTTTTGCTCCAGCTCCACTGACTTACCCTCTCCCCCTCTCCCGGCGGGCGAGGGGAGAATTACCTTGGTGCGGTAATCGGCCTTGGAATCGAACGGCGGGTCGATGTAAATCAGATCCACCTTGCCGCGCAAGCTGGGCGTATGTTCGTCGCCTGCCAGCAACGCCGCCATCGCCAGCAGGTTGTCGCCATAAATCAGGCGGTTGTTCCATTCACTGTCATTTGCTGGATTCCGGCTTTCGCCGGAATGACGAGAAGTCGGGCTCAGCAAATCTGCTTGCGCCACGTCCTTGGCGGGAAACACCAT
>Ga0316224_1001708_pt1 | contig 22864 bp, 18 predicted proteins | sample TBH18013metaG_FD_206254 | JGI IMG/M metagenome (GOLD analysis project Ga0316224, IMG submission 206254) | Freshwater microbial communities from Trout Bog Lake, Wisconsin, USA - TBH18013 | ecosystem: Environmental > Aquatic > Freshwater > Lake > Hypolimnion/Profundal zone | place: USA: Wisconsin... | reverse complement strand
TTTGAGAAAGGGAAGGCCCGTGATAATATCGTCGGCAAGCATTGGGGGGAGGCTCCTGGGATCGTGGTTTGGCGACTAAATCTTAGCCGCTTTTCCCCAGTGCCCCCATCTTTGAGGTAGACCCCCATTTTCCCCATGACAATCAATAGCCTACAATGCCCCATCGGGACATGTGGCGATGACGCGGAACGTCAACACCATTTGTAAGCAGGTTGTTTCCTATTGACCCGAAGCGAGATGGATGTGATATTGATAATTATTCGCATCTCTTACGGCTCGTTTTCCAATCGGCGGCGGAAAGTTCGCCACAGAAAAGGAATCTAAACATGCAACAGAATGCATCTATCCTAGAAACCGTCCGACACCTGTTTTCCTTTAACCGTCATCGCTCGCGCAACGTCTATGGCGCGATGTCCCCGTGTTTACGCAAAAGGCCAAACTGCACCGAGACCTGTGACGATTATTCTCCCGACTGCGACAAAACGCCCTCAATCCAAAATAAAAGGCATGACAACTAAAGAAAGCATTTCGCGAACAGTTTGGATACACTGCGCAAAACAGGTGGTCCATGAACATTCGCATTACCGACAGGATCGAAATCGACGAGCAAGAAATCCAGTTCAATTTCGTTCGCGCGTCGGGGCCGGGCGGACAGAATGTCAATAAAGTGTCCACGGCGGTTCAACTGCGCTTTGATATTCGTCATTCGCCGTCGTTGCCCGCTCCCGTCCGGGAACGTCTGGAAAGGCTTGCCGGGCGGCGTTTAACGCATGACGGCGTTCTGGTCATTTCGGCCCAACGTTACCGCACTCAAGAACGAAATCGCGAAGATGCCGTGGAGCGGTTGACCGCGCTGATCCGCGAGGCCTCGATTGCCCCCGTGGTCCGGCGGGCGACCAAGCCGACCGCCGGGTCGCGACGCCGCAGGCTGGAAACGAAAAGCCGCCTGTCGACGATCAAGAACCTGCGCGGCCGTCCGGATGAGACGGAGTGAAAAACCCGGCGATTTGCGGACATATCCAGCGCTTACCGCTCGGTGCCGGATGATCCGGTCGCGCGTCTGATCTCTTCGGCCAGATCTTCCAGTTTGACGGCGCCTTTTTGCAGGATGCGCATGATGCTGCCCTCCAGCCGCTCTCGTTCGATCGAGGTCACGTCCTTGGCGGTCAGAACGATCACGGGTATGGATCGCCAAGCCTCGTGGCGGCGAAGCTCGGCGGCGAACTCGAAACCGTCCATCACCGGCATCATCAGATCCAGCAAGATCACGTCGGGAAGCGCCTCGCTCATTCGCTTCAGACCGGCCTCGCCGTTCTCGGCCTCGACCACCGACCAGCCGGTTTTCTCCAGCATGCGGCGCATCATCGCCCGGGTGGTGCGGTCGTCCTCGACCAGCAGAACGTGCCGCCGTCCCCGGAACCGATCGAGAACCGCGTGCAGTTGGTCGTAATCGACCGGTTTGGACAAATAATGGGCGGCGCCAAGGGAATAGGCCATTTGCGAATCGCCCAACACCGAAACCATGATGACGGGAATGTGCGCAAGTTCGGCGGTTTCCTTGAGATGGCACAGAACCGCCCAGCCGTCCATGCGCGGCATGATGGCGTCCAAGGTAATGATCGACGGCCGTAGCTCGGCCGCAAGCCGGATGGCGTCTTCGCCGTCGTGGGAAACAACAACCGTAAAGCCCCAGGATTCGATGCTGCGCCTTAACAGATCGCATGAATCGGGATCGTCGTCGACGATCAGGGCCAACGGACCGCCCCCCGTCGAGCCGGTCGGTTCGAAATCGGCGGCGGTGGCGACCTCCTCCTCCTCTTCCGCTTGACGTGGAGCGACCGGCAGCCGGATCGTAAAGGTCGATCCGTTGCCTATCGCGCTTTCCACCGAAACGTCTCCTCCCATCATCCGGCAGAATCGGCGGGTAATCGCCAGTCCAAGACCGGTACCGCCGAATTGGCGGGTGGTCGATGCATCGGCCTGGGTGAACGATTGAAACAACTTGCCCATCTGCTCGGGGGTCATGCCGACGCCGGTATCCTTGACGGAAAAATCGATCCACTCGCCATGGACGGCGACGCCCAGATGAATGGCGCCGCCCTTGGTGAATTTGCTGGCGTTGCTTAAGAGATTGAACAGCGACTGCCGCAGCTTCATCATGTCCGTCTGAATAGCGGGCATATCCGCCGCGCAATCCACCGTCAGGGAATTGCCGTTGGTTTCGGTCAGCGGATAAATGGTCGATACGATATCCTTGATCATCGCGGGCACGTCGACGGTTTCGATAAAGACTTCCATCTTGCCCGCCTCGATCTTGGACAGATCGAGAATGTCGTTGATCAGGGCCAGCAAATGTTTTCCGGCGGAACGGATTTTCCCGGCGTCGTCGACCATGCCGGGCTCGTCCATCTCCTCCAGCTCTTCCGCCAACATTTCCGAATAGCCGATGATGGCGTTAAGCGGCGTCCGCAGCTCGTGGCTCATATTGGCCAGAAACGCGCTTTTGGCGACATTGGCTTCCTCGGCGGACAGTTTGGCGGCGGCCAGTTCGTTTTCGAATCTTTTGCGTTCGGTAAGATCGTGGATGATCTCGATTCCGCCGACGACGGCGCCGTCGGAATCGTAAAGGGCGCAGGCGAGGATTTGAATATAAAGCGAACGGCCGGAAACGATGATATCGGATTCGGCGGTCAGGATGCCGCCGTCGTATTCGGCCACCTTGTAGGTCTTGGCGATCTCATCGACCGGCCAGTCCAGCATGTCGACCAGCAGCGGACGACGTTCCCCGTAAAACGGTATGGCGTACTCGTAATCGCCCTTGCCCAGCATCTTGTCGGCCTCGTATCCGGTCAAGGCCGTCAACGCCCGGTTCCACGCCACGATCTTTTTGTCGCGATCCAGGACGAAGACGGCGTCTGGCATGGTGTCGATGATCGTGGACAATTTATGCGACGACGCCTTGATTTCCATTTCGGCGTTCCGGCGTTCGGTCAGGTCGCGAACCGATTCGATCGCCCCGATCACGTTGCCTTGGGCATCGCGCAGGGGGACCGCGCTGCCCTCGAACCAAAGATTTATTCCGTCCTTATCAAGGTGGCCTTCGCCGAGAAGCGTGTCTCCGATCCGGCGGACATGGGCGTAATTCGCCGCAAGGTCTTCCTCGGGCATAAACACCAGATCGATAAGGACCGGGCGGCGCGCTCCGTAGAACGCCAGTCCGTATTCGTAATCGCCTTTGCCGACGATATCCCGAGCCTTGACCCCGGTCATTTCTTCGGCGGCGCGGTTCCACGAGGTGACGACCCCATCGGTATCGATGGCGAAGTTGGCGTCGGGAAGGTTGTTCAGAATGGTGGACAGACGTCCGTGCTGTTCCCTGACGGCCTCCTCGGCCCGTTTGCGGGCGGTAATGTCGTTCAACCACGCCATCACCCCTTGCTCGCCTTCATATTCGATAGGCAGGAACGTCGCGGAAACATCGATGATTTCGGTTCTTCCCGGGGCATACACCTGCAAGTCGATATCTTCGCGTTTGGTTTGGGCTTCGATGCGCAAGCGTTCGTCGGGATTGACATAGATGTGCGCTATGGAGGCGCCGATCTTGACGTCGGCCATTTCATGCAGCCGCGGGTTGGCGAAGCGGACCACTCCCCCCGTGGAGATGCCGACGCCGACCGGCGCCGCATCGAGAATGCGTTGCAGATACGCCCGTTCCGCCGCCAGGGCGTTGGATATCGCCTTTTGCTTGGTGATGTTGATGGCGGCGCAGACGAAGCCTACGATCGACTCGGTTTCGTTCAGCAGCGCCGTAACCGACAGATTGACCGAAACGTGACGGTCATCCTTGCCGACATAGGTCCATTCCTTGAGATCGGAGTGACCGCGCCGCGCCGCTTCCCAGAACACCTCCACGCCGCGAACGGTACGGTTCTGCTGCTGGCTCATCTGCTCGGCCAGCGCCTCGATCTCGACGGCAAGGTGGAACTGCAACGGCGTCATCGCGCCCTCGACCTCGGAGGCCTTGTAGCCCAGCAAGAGTTCGGCGCCCCGGCTGAACAACGTGATCTTACCGTCGAGGCCGGCAACGATGATCGAGAGTTGCGAAGCGGCATCGAAAATGGCTTGGCGCTCGGCATGGGCGCGCTGGACCCGGGCAAGGAGCCGCTCGGTTTCCTCGAACTGATTGACGACAAGCTGCGCCGTGACCTCCGACGCTTCGCGCGCGACGCGAAGTTCTTCGCGCAGCATGGCGTTCTCCGCCCTAAGCGAAGCCAATTCGTCGGCGCCTAATTCGTTACGAAAGCGGTCGCGGTTCAAGGCTTCTGCCCCCCCAGGCAAGGTCCAGACACATATCGGCCGCAGTTTGGACCGCCGATTCGCCCGCGGGCCGTTCCATGCCCACCAGCAGAATTTCCGGAAGCGGCCCGTCGGCTACGGCGGGAAGCACTCCGAACAAACAGGACAGGCCGCCGCCATGGCCGTAATAAGCGCCGTCGGTTCTGCCCAACGCGGGCGCGCAATCGAACAGTTCCACGTCCCCGCTTGCCGCCAAACCCGATACGGTATCGACCAGAACCACCCGCCGCCCGTCATCGAAAAAAGGCAGAAGATTGAGCCCGGCCAACCCGCCTTCGACAAGCTCCACTCCGTGGGGCAGACCGGCGCGAAGCAAACGCTCGTACACATGCGATCCGGCGGCGTCGCCGGGGATTAGGGAATTGCCGATGCACACGATACGAGTCACAGCGCCTCCTAAACTATACTCCGAACACGGCCCGGCCCAAACTGCGTCCGGCGGTCAATGTGTGAACACTGCATACCAGACAGGGGTCGAACGAGCGGATTACGTGACCGACCTCGACCGGGTTCGCCGGGTCGCGCACCGCCGTGCCGATCAGGGCTTCCTCCCACGGCCCCCTTCGTCCCGCCGAGTCGCGGGGCGACCCGTTCCAGGACGTGGGCGTGACGATCTGATAGCGGTCGATGCGTCCCCGGGAGATGGAGACCCAGTGCCCCAGCGCGCCTCGCGCCGCCTGTATCAGCCCCACCCCGCTTCCGTCGGGAATATCGAGGGGCGGTACGTAGAATTCGGTTTTGTCGTTTTGCTGAATTTCCTCAAGCCACAGTTCGATGGCCTCCAACAGGAAAGCGGGCCGAACTAGGCGGGCCAGTTCCCGGACCATGGCGCTTGGACCGATCGTGGCCGTCAAATCGGCGAACAATTCGTTCCCCGCCACCATCATTTCGGCCAATGGCCCGGTTTCGGCCGGATGACCGTCGTAGCGGGGCGCCTTGGCCCATGAATACCGTCCGCCCTCGTTGCCGCTGGCGTAGGGCCGGGTCAGCCCTTCGGAAGGATGCAGCCCCCCGTCGTATCCTTCGAACCACGAACTGGCGATATGTTCGGCGATCCTGGCCTGATCGAAACGATGTCCTTTGCCGCCATGGTGGAAACCGGCGGGAATCAGTTTGCCCCGGCTTCCCTTCACACGCGTCTTCCTTGGCATATCCAGCCCGCCGAAAGACAGGTAACCGCCCGCCCCCATTCCGATCGCATCCAATCCCGCCGATCGGCAGAAGCGCAGGAAGAAACCGACGATACTGTCGTTCTGGGAAGCGTTTTCCTCGCACCAAGCGTAAAGCTGGTCGGTGCTGCCGATATCCCGCCAGCGTTCGATGGAGCATCCCAGCACCTGATGTTCGTACCAGCCGCGATATCTTTGCAGGATATGTCGGCAGCGGATGATGTCGGATCGTTCGGGAAAATGGACGACGCCGCCCGGCACCATGAACGAGGAATGAGGCCATTGCCCGCCGATGATCGCGATGATCTCCAAAACCTTTTTGGTTTCCCGGATGACGTTGATGCACTTGTCGCCTTTAAGGGGAGAGAAACGCCGGACCGCTTCTTCGTGAAGCGGGTTGCCCGCATGGGCGGCATTGGCGAAATCGACCATGTACATCAGCACCGCTTGACGAATGTCGCTTTGCACATGCTCGGTCATCAACGCCACGTTGCGCAATCTGATCGCCTGATCGGGCGGCTGGACGCCCAAAAGCGACTCAAGCGCCAGCACGGCGGCCGTCAAGTGGCTGGTGGTGCAGATGCCGCAAATCCTGGGCGTTATCACCAGTCCGTCAAGAGCGCCGCGTCCGGTCATGATGTTTTCGAATCCGCGATACATCGTTCCGGCGCTCCAAGCGTCGGTAACCACGCCGTCGTCCACCTCGACGCGAATTTCCAAATCGCCTTCGGCACGATTGAGGGGCATGTCGATGATTGTTCGGGTTCCCATCGTCAAACCCCCGTCTCGCGCTTCTTCAAGCGATCGGGCGCCGCCGCCGCGGCCATGCTTTTGCACACCAGATAATGAGCCCGGCTAACCCCCGACGGAAGGGCGAGCGGAACTTTTTCAATGTTGGGCGTATGAAAGAAAGGATACCTCTGCGGAAAGTCGGGGTCCGTGCAGCCGAAACAGGGGACGCCTACCCGCGTCTTGGAGCTGCGATTGTTCCACAGCAGCTTGTTGCAGGGGCCGGCGGCCAGCGGACCATGGCACCCCATGTGGAAAAACATGCAGCCTTTCTGCCCGAAGTCCTGCTCCTCGATCCGGTACTCGTGGTATTCGTTGCGGGTGCATCCCTGATGGACGAACATCCCGAACCATTCCGTGGGGCGGTTGAACTCGTCCAGGGGCAAGGGCACCGTTTCGGCCAACGACGCCAAGGCTCCGGCTTGGGTCGCCGGATGGCACGGACAGCCCGCGAGATTGATTACCGGCACCCCCTTCGCCGAAACGAAGTCCCGCCCAAGAAACCCGCCCTTCTCGCGCCCCTGAAACTGCAACCCCGTGGCTTCGATTTCTTTGTCGACGCCGAACCCGCCAAAACTGGCGCAGGTTCCCGCCGCCACCACATATCCGGCCCGGCGGCTTAGGGCGCCGACGATATCCTTTTTGGGTCGACCGCGACGGCTGTCGTAAAGGCCGGTCCCGGAAGGTCCCCGAATGATGGAGCCTTCGACGACGAGGATATCCAGGGGTTGCCTTCCGGACTCGATCGAGGCGAGCAAATCGTCATGTTCGGCGACGGTGATGTTGGAAAAGGAAGGGTGCCACAATATCTTCAGATCGAGCGCGGCGAACAATTCGATCATATCGGGGGATTCGCTGCCCAGAAGAGACATGCTGTCCCCGCCGCAGCTCCCCGCCTGATGCCAGTAAACGGTCATGGCCATCTTTGTCTATTCCTTCCGTAGCGCTTAACCGACCAGCAAGAACGTCTCCATCTCACCCTTGCCTTTGATCGAGACGTTTCCCCTGGATTCAAGCGGCAATCGCCCGCCCAGCAACCGCGCGGTATCCGCCGACAGATGGACACGACCGGGAACGCCCTGCGATTCCATGCGGGCGGCGACGTTCACCGTGTCGCCCCAAACATCGTAGACGAACTTATGCGAACCGATCACTCCGGCCACCACCGGCCCGGAATGAATGCCGATGCGCAGGGCAAGCGACAATCCCTTTTCCCGGTTGATCGTTTCGGTCGCTTCCAGCCAAGTCCGCGCCAGCCTGACCCCCGCCTCGGCATGATCGTCCCGTCGTTCGGGCAAGCCGACCGCGGCCATGTAGGCATCGCCGATGGTCTTGATCTTCTCGATGCCTACTTCTTTCGTAGTCGCATCAAACGCGGAAAAAAGCAGGTTCAGCCTGTCCACCAAGGCATGGGCGCCGATGGCGGACGACATCGAGCTGAAGTCGACCAGATCGGCGAACACGATGGTCACCTGATCGTAATGGTCGGCGATCCGGGCTTCGCCGTCATGCATGCGCTTGACGATTCCGGGGGGCAGGATGTTGAGCAGCAGGGATTCGCTCCGGCGCTTTTCCTCCTTAAGCTGCTCCAGGTACAATTTCTCGCGGTCTTGCGCCTGCTTGCGTTCCAGACAACTGTTGATGCGGGCGGTCAACAATGTCGTTTCCACCGGTTTCGTAAGGTAGTCGTTAGCCCCCGCCTCGATACACCGGACCACGCTGTCCATTTCGTGGAGAGCCGAAATCATCAACACCGGAACGGTCTCGTAACGCGGAAGCTTTCTGATCCGGGTCAGCGTCTCGATCCCGCTCAGCCCCGGCATCATCAGATCGAGCAGGATCAGATCGTAAAGGGATTCATCCAACATCGACAACCCGATATAGCCGTCGATGGCGGTGTCGACGTGATGACCATCCTTGGTCAGCCGCCGGGCAAGCAGGTCGCGGACGGATTCGTTATCGTCCACCACCAAAATTCTGCTGGGCAGCACTTCGTGCGGAACGGGATTCGCCGTCGGGCGGATCACCTGTTCCAGGCGCGCGACCATCCCTTCGGCATCTTCATCCTTGGCGGACGCGGCGCCCTTCGGTTCAAAGCGCGAAAAATCGACGATCGATTCGAGATCCGCCAGCAGCCTGTTGGCTTCGCCAAGCAGCTTCTCGATGTTGGCGGCCATCGACTGGATTCCCAGTTGGTCGGCATCCTCAAGCAGCATTTCGCCGTAGCCCTTGATGGCGTTCAAGGGGGTACGGAGATCGTGCCGGATCGTGGCTTGCGCGGTAATCGGATCGCTGTCGTCACGAAGACATTCGCTGTCTTCCGGATTGAGCAGCCGCTGAGAGAGATAGGAAAGCAGATGGGCGGACGACAGTATGCGTTCGAGATCGGACGACAGATCGGCTTTGGTATGGAACGGCACCTCGTCGCACAGCATCCCGGCATACCCGACGATCGCGTTGACCGGAGCCATCAATTCCTGGCGCATGTTGGCCAGAACCGCATTGCGTGTCCATTGTTGACGCTCGGTGGTCATTTACGTCCTATCGGCTGGAAGAGGTAAGAATTTGGAGATTTTCTCCAACAGGCGCGGCAAATCGACCGGCTTGGTGTCGTAATCGTCGCAACCGGCTTCGAGCGCCTTGTTGCAATCGCTGACCATGGCATGCGCCGTCAGTGCGATAACGGGGATGCGCTTAAGCGTATCGTCCGCCTTGATGCGGCGGGTCGCCTCCCACCCGTCGAGCTTGGGAAGACTCATGTCCATCAGAATGATGTCGGGCGATTCGGACGACGCCATATGGACGCCCTGTTCGCCATCGACGGCGATGGCGACTTCGAACCCCTTGCGAATCAGGCGTCTGGACAGCATATCCCGGTTCATTTCATTGTCTTCGACAATCAGCACCTTCGCCATAACCTACCTGTACCTGTTTATATAGCGCTCCCGACTACAGTATATCAAATCTCACACACGGCGAAATATATAACTGTAAGAAGCATCTCAATCTTTAATCCAATATCCTTACACCGCCCTATGCCGTATGGCCATGCCAGTTAACGACCGACAACGCTCGATCGAATAACCGGAGCACGAGAATCGCCGCAAATAAGGAAAATCCGGGGTCATATCAAACCCATAAAAGAAGATATACGATAATGCTGAATGGCCTTATAAATATACTGAAAGATAATAGGCGATTTGATGACGACGGTAGCAACCCTTTTCGCTGAATTCCTAAGCTTCGGCGGTCTCGTTTCGAACGGCGGGATACCCGCCGAGCGAACCGGCTTGTTTTGGACGCGGGCCGTCAGCGACGGCGTGATCGCGCTGTCGTGTTTTTACGTGCCGTTCATAATGATGCGGTCGCGATCGCGACGACACACTTTGTTGGCCGTCCTTATGGCGGCCGCCGTCATTCTGTTCGGGACGACGCATGCGCTTGATCTGTGGAGTCTGTGGACCCCCAATCGCGGCATTCAGGTTCTGGCCATGGCGGCGATGGCCCTGCTTTCGGTGGTTGCGGCAATCTCGCTATGGACGATCACGGCATCGGCGCAACCGTCCGACGTCCATACATACGACAACGCCGATTTCGCCCGCGGGCTTGCCAGAATACCGAGAGCCAAGTACCCGCCCTTCGATCTTGAGAACGGCATTCCCAACGGCTTTCTGTTCCGGCTCACACGCCAGCCCGACGGCGAAATCCGCATTCTGCATATCAGCGAAGGGGTGACCAAGGTCAGCGGACTCAACCCCCGTGACGTTCTCGATTCGGCCGATGCGTTATTGAACCAAATCGACCCCGAGCAGCGGGGGGCTTACGCGGAGGCCCTGAACGACGGCGAACGAACCATGTCGGACATCGCCATGGAACTGCGCATGCAGATCGCAGACGGAACATGGCGATGGGTAAATTTCAGGTCTCACCCCACCCTTTGCGACGGCCGACAAATCGTATGGAACGGGATCGCCACCGACGTTACCGAACGGCATCTGCTTGAAAGCGAGATCGGGCGGTTGACTCAGGCGATCGAACAAACCCCGACGTCAATGCTGATCGTCGACAAGAACGGCGTTCCCGTCCATGCCAACCGGTCGTTCATGAACGATACGGGAAATGGAGTCCAAGAACTTTCCGAAAAGCCGCTGCGCACGCTGGTTGCGACGGAATTAACCCAGGCGGAATTCGAAGTCATCCTGGACCAGCTTGCCGACGGCAAACCTTGGAGCGGCCTGATACAAAGCCGCTACAACGGCCGGGACATCCGTTGGGAACAGCTAACGGCATCCCCCATCCGTGACGAGTCGGGCACCATCTCGCATTATCTGTTCCTGAAACAGGATGTCAGCGAACGAGAAGAAATGATTCGCGAGCTTGAATTGTCCGCGAAGGTCTTCGCCGGCAGCAACGAAGCGCTGGTCATCTGCGATAAATACAACAACATCATTTCCGTGAATCCGGCCTTCACGCGGATCACCGGGTACACCGAGGATGAAGTCCGGGGAAAGAATCCCAGCATCCTCAAATCCGGAGGAAACCCCGGCGACCTTTATGAAAGAATGTGGGTATCCCTGGAAAAGTACGGGGAGTGGGAAGGTGAAATTTGGAATCGCCGGAAGAACGGCACGGTCTATCCGGAATGGCTGTCCATTTCGATCATTAAGGATCATGCCGGCGAATTGCGAAACTACATCGCCATCTTCAACGACATTACCGGACGCAAGGAAGCCGAGGAAAAAATCAATTATCTGGCACATTACGACCCCTTGACCGGACTGCCGAACCGGACCCTGCTGACGGATCGCATCAAGGTCGCGTTGGGCGCCGCGCAACGGCGCAAGGCCAAATTGGCCGTGATGTTCCTTGACCTCGACCGCTTCAAGAACGTCAACGATCTGCTTGGACATCCCATCGGGGATTCGGTGTTGAAGGAAGTCGCCCGCCGGCTGAAACAGTTGCTTCGCGAGGAAGACACCATTTCCCGCGTCGGGGGCGACGAGTTCATCGTCATCATGACCTGCGCCGTGGCGCAGGACGCGGCCCATGTGGCCAACAAGATTCTCGATTCGATCGCCCGCAATTTTCAGATCGAAGCGCACGACCTTAATATCGGCGTCAGCATCGGCATCTCGGTTTTCCCCGACAATGGCAAGGATTTCACCACGCTGGCGCAAGCCGCCGATACCGCGCTTCATCGCGCCAAGCAACTGGGGCGAAACAACTATCAGTTCTTCAACGACGAAATGCACAAAAAAGCGCTGCAAATGCTGCGCATCGAAAACTCGTTGCGTCATGCGGTCACCCGCAACGAACTGCTGCTTCATTATCAGCCGCAATTCGACATCGGCGGCGAGAACCTGATCGGCGCCGAAGCTTTGATTCGGTGGATGCATCCGGAACTGGGCCTGATTCCCCCGGCCGAATTCATTCCCATCGCCGAGGAAAGCGGGCTAATTCTGGAAATCGGGCATTTCGTGCTGCGAAGCGCCATTCGTCAGCAAGCCGAATGGTTGAAGGAAGGACTTAGCATCGTCCCGGTCGCCGTTAATCTGTCGCCGGCCCAATTCAAACAGGCATCCCTGTGCGAAACGGTTGACGCCATCCTTAAGGAATACGACCTGCCGTCGCATTATCTAGAGCTTGAATTGACCGAAAGCATGGCCATGGACGATATCACCAACGTGAAAAAGACGATCGACGAGCTTAACGATCTTGGCATCAAGCTTTCCATCGACGATTTCGGCACCGGTTATTCCTCGTTGTCCTATCTTAAGAAATTGCGCGCCCATAAAATCAAGATCGACCAATCGTTCGTCCGCGACCTCGACCATGATTCCTACGACGAAGCCATCGTCAACGCCATCATCGGAATGGCCCGCAATTTTAAATTCACGGTTATCGCCGAAGGGGTGGAGACCGTTGAACAGCTTAGTAAACTGCGCGAGCAAGGGTGCGACCAAATCCAAGGATTTTACTTCAGCAGGCCTCTTTCCATCGAGCAGTTCGCCCAACGGCTTGTTCTTCACCCCCCACCCCGCAAGGATTGAGCCCCTTATTGTTTTAGCCGATTAATTCGCCCCCTTATGCTCGCCCATTATTTGGATTAGAATGGATCGTCGCATTCTCTTTTAGGCACTAAAGCCATGAATGTACTAGAAGAAATCATCGAGTCCTATAACAAGGCCGTGTTCGACACCGACCGCGCCACGGCAATTCAGGTTGTGGCCGACGGACTGGACAAGGGCGTCAGCCCCGAAGACATCGTGTTCAAAGTGGTCATTCCCGGGCTGGACCTGATGGTCAAGGCCATCAGCGAAGGCTATGACACGAATTTGGCGCAACATTTCATGACGGCGCAAATAGCGGCGGATATCACCGAACGCATGCTGGTTAAATTCAGCGCCCCCCCCAAATACATCGGACACGTCATTTTCGGCACGGCCTCGGGCGATTTGCACACGCTGGGCAAACGTATCGTTATTGGCTGCCTGAAGGCGCAAATGATCGACGTCACCGATCTTGGCGTCAATGTGCCCGCGGAAAAATTCGTCGACACCGCGGTTGCCTGCGATGCCCAAGTTATTGGCGTCTCGGCAATGATGGTCCATACCGCGCGCGGAGAGAACGGCGCGCTCAAGGTAAGGAAGCTCCTACACGAACGCGGATTGGAACAGCGGATCAAACTGGTCGTCGGTGGGGCGCCGTTTCGTTACGACCCGGAATTGTACAAGACCGTCGGGGCGGACGCCTGGGCCGAGAACGGCGTATCCGCCTCTCGGATCATCCTGGATTGCATTGCGGAGGTAGCACGATGATTTCCAGTATGGACAGGCTTGCCGCAGCCGCCCGGGGTGAAGTGCTGGATCACATTCCGGTGTTTTGCAATATGTTCGACCAAGGCGCGCGCGAGCTTGGCATTCCTATCGAACAGTACGTTTCAAACGGCGAATACGTTGCCGAGGCCCAGCTTAGGATGCTGAAGAAATACGGACACGACAACGTGTGGAGTCTGTTCTACGTCGGCAAGGAGGCGGAACTGCTTGGATGCAAGAAGATCCGCTTTGCCAAGGACGGACCGCCGAACGTCGAGGACTATGTCATCAAGGATTTTTCCGATATCGAAAAGTTAAAGGTACCCGACGATATCACCACCCACCCCGCTTTCGCGGAATCCTTGAAATGCCTGAACATCTTGCGGCGCGAGGTGGGGGGTAAAACGCCGATCTGCGCTTACCTGACGGCGTCCATGTCCCTTCCCGCCATATTGATGGGCATGGAGAAATGGCTGGAACTGCTGATGCTTGGATCATCCGACCTCAGAGACCTGCTGCTCGAAAAATGTTCCGACTTTTTCCGCAAGGAAATCGAAGCGTACCGCAAGGCGGGAGCCGATATCTTCGTGTATTCGGACCCTTACGGTTCCACCGACATCATTCCGATGTCCCTGTTTCGGGACCTGTCCCTGAAGTGGATGAAGCGCGACCTTGAACCGGGCGGAGTTGACGGAGTGGTCTATTACGTCGGCGGGGCTCGCCTTAACCCGGTGGCGGACATGGTGATCCGGGAATTGGGCATCGGCACGTTTTATCCCGGACCGATGGACGATATCGCCGAAACCATGCGCATCCTCGACAATCGGGCTTTGTGCGCGGCGGTCATCAATGACATTCGTCTGATCGATTGGACGCCGGAACAAGTGCGGGCGGAGGTAAAGCGCATTCTTCATTCGGGACTCAACATCGGCAAGAAACTGTTTTTCGGAACGGTGGTCATGCCGTTCGAAATTCCCGACGAGAACATTCACGCGATGATCGACGCCGCCAAGAAATACGGCTCGGCCGCGGGTTTCGAAGCGTGATGTCACGGCAAGAACTCATGCTGCTGGGATGCGGCATCCTGGGGAAGGAAATCCTGTACCTAATCAGGAAAAACGATTGGCCGATTAAAACCGACTTTCTGGATTCCGCCTTGCACGTCGATTTCGAAGCCTTGGAGGAAGCGCTTCAAAACGGCCTGAAACGCAACCAAGACTATGACATCAAGGTTTTCTACGGCTGCTGCCATCCTTACATGGACCGGATTTTGAGCGATGCGCATGCCCTTCGAGCGAAAGGGCAGAACTGTTTGGAAATGCTGCTGGGCCGTGAACTGTTCATGACCGAATTAAGCGACGGCGCCTTTTTTCTGCTTGAGGATTGGGCGCTGCGCTGGGACGCGGTGGTGGGCAAAACCTTTGGCGGCAACCCCGATGTGGTCAGGGAAATTTTTCAGCTTTCCAGCAAATCGATACTTTGCATAAAAACGCCGTGTTCCGGCGACTTCGAGGCGGCGGCGCAAAGCATTTCCGCAAGAACAGGCCTTCCTTTGCGTTGGATGGACACGAACCTCGACGCCCTGGAGACCGTTCTGCGCGACCTGATCGCCGACCAGCCCTGATCCCGATCAAAACGGCATGGAAACCCAATTGGCGGCTTTCTTGCCTTTGTCCAACGGATAAAGCTTCTCGGAACGGCGTATGAATTCGTCGAAAATCGGAAAATCGATTTCGTTGCTGTTCACGTCGGCGCGGGCGCCGCCGGTCCCGTAAGCCACCGTATCGATGCACGGCTTGCAGAACGAAAGGTCCAGTCTGACGGTTTTGATCTTGGCGATTACCCCCGACGATTTGGTCGTTACGGTGCCGTCGGGCATTACGGTAAAGTCGTTCTCGTTGGCGGCGATCACGATGGGATTGTTATTGGTGTCCATGACGGCGTTGCCGTACTTGTCCAACAACACGCCCGCTTCGTCCAAACTGTAATGCTTATTGGACGTGAACGTCTTTTCACGCTCGTATTTCTTTTCGAAATAGGCGTCTTCGTCAAAGACGAAATCCAAATTGCTTGTCGACGTTATGTGCTGCAACGTATCCGAAAAAGATGCGTCTTCCATGGTACATCTCCCTAGAAGAATTGACCTTGCTTTACCGAAGCATTCTGCGTGCCAGTCATGAAACTTATAAAATTCAATAAGTTAGCCTGATACCAGTGGCCCTTCTAGGCGCGAGACAGCAAAAACGACCGAGTAATTATTGCCGACCCCTTGGATTCTTTCCCAATTCCTTCGTACACCATCAGTGTAAATCTTACGTTAAAATCCAATGCCGCATGACGAAACGAAGGCTCGATTAACTTTTGACCTCGGCGCGTTTACTTTGTAGACGATATTTTTATAGGAAGCGATGTGGCCCCTTTACGCGGCTTGGGATTAGGATGCTCCCATCGTCAATCGTTACGGGGGCCTTTCGTGTCCACCCTTAGAAATCAAAACAACCGAAACTATCGTTTTTCAACGCACGGCGCTGTTCCTGCAAGACAGTTGTTGATGAATGTTTCCCAGTTGCGGACCAACGACCATGTTGTAATCTTGGGAATAAGGACGCTGGATTATCTTTTGGAATTGGTGAAGTCCGGTTGTCGCAACGCCACCGCGTCCAATCCTAAATTTGTCGGGCATCTTTCCGATTCGGCCGATATCGTCTGGTTGATCGGGACGGAAGCTTTGGTTGATGAGGCCGTGCCTTTTAACGAATTAGGAACGCCTCGGCTTGTCGCGATCGTCTTAAGCGAGCATGACGCCAGAGAGGGGGTGCCAAAAATTCTAGCGCGATTGCGGGCCAAAGGATTGGTAAGGACGTCCACTCATAAGGCCTCCGACGGATCGGTGGTGGTCGCATCCCGCCCGGCTTGGTTACACCAAGTGCTTTAGGGTTTACGGTCATGCTCAATCATCGGCTTACAGGATTGCGTGGGTCCATGGTCGCCTTGGTTACACCGTTTAAAAATGGACGAATTGACGAAAACGCGTTCACAGCGCTGTGCGAACGCCAAATTCAATCGGGCAGCACGGCCCTGGTTCCCTGCGGAACAACGGGCGAATCGCCAACTTTGACCCCGGACGAACACGCCACGGTGATTCGCATGGCCGTGCGAACGGCATCGGGACGTGTGCCTGTCATAGCCGAGACAGGGTCCAATTGCACATCCTCGGCCATCGGTCTGGTCAAGGCCGCCGAACAAGCGGGCGCCGACGGAGTCATTTGCGTCGTCCCCTATTACAATCGTCCCACTCAAGAGGGGATGTTTCGACATTTCGAGGCAATTCATGCCAATACGGACCCGCCGATTGTATTATACGACATTCCCGAGCGCACCGGCGCGGCTTTGGCTGTGGCGACCATCGTCAGGTTATCGGCGTTACCCAAAATCGTAGGCATCAAGGATGCCAGCGGAGATTTATCCAAAGCGGAAGCGATGCGCCTTGCGCTGCCTCCTGGCTTTTTACGTTTGGGCGGACAGGATTGCATGACGTCGGCGCATCTTGCCTTGGGATACCAAGGATGCATTTCGGTGGTGGCCAATGTCGTTCCCGCCTTGTGCGCGGCTGCCCACGACGCCTGGAAAATCGGCGATGTCCATCTTTATCGGACGTTCTCGCTTCTGGTCGGCGAACTTGCCGCCGCGTTGCAGATTGAACCGAATCCCATTGCCGTAAAATGGGCTTTGAAGACCATGCGCTTGATCGACGGAGAAATCCGTTTGCCGCTTACCCCGCTTGCCGATTGTCACCACAATAAACTGAGCGATACGATGGATTTCGTTATTTCCGGTGAAGCCAAAGCGGAGCTTATGCGCCGTAATTCCGACCACCGAACGGAATTGCCTTACGTGCCGGTTTAAGGCCTGCGTTCCATCCGCTCAAAAACAGGATCGAAAACCGGCTCTAGATACCGGGCGCCCGGCATGGACAGGTGATCGTTGTCACGATACAAAACAACATCGTCCAACGCGATTTTACACACCGACAGATCGCACAGCCGGTCATGGGTGGGAATGAAGGTAAAATGCGACGGATCGTTTACGGCCTTGAACTGATCGCCGACCCATGATTGACGCGCTTCCACTTGGTCGCGCTTGGGCGCCAAGGCGCTAATGGGACGCCCCAGCAAGGTGTTCGTCGCCATGGCGTTGGGGACGTCGACCAGCGCTTCGGGAATTGGCTCCATTGCATAGGCGTGGATGTTCCGCTGGTCCAGGAATGCGACTGTCCTGGCAAGCCCCCGCTGAAAAGCCCCCCGGTTTTCCTTGGCGCTTAATTTTGGCGTAAACGCATCGTAGGTAAAGATCGGCTTGTTGCGGGCATCGATGCCGATCTTCGGCCAGCCCTCGGAGTATAACGACCACCGCGCAATCAGGAACACCGTGCCGATCGAACGCGTCGTCAACTCCGTGCCGACGGCATCGTTGAACTCGCGGCAGTTCAGGTCCGCCCTCTGCGCATCCGCCCGCTCGATATTGACCCCAAGCAAGGGCGGGCAAGACGCCTTGCCGTAATGGATGCCCCATAGCCCATGCTTTTTGGCCTCGTCGTCGATCAACGGCATCAGCGCCCCCATATGGGAATCGCCCCAGACCGCGAAATCGGGAGGGCCGTCATGGGGCGTTCCGTAGCTGCACCCGCCACCGTTCAGAACCTGCTCGGGAGTAAGAGCCATGCATGCATCGTGACGCGGGTCGCGATTGCCGTACATGGCCGCATAGGTCAGGGCCTTGGGGCTGAGACGGATGGGAAACCCATGCGTCAATTCCGCCGCGCGGCCGAACAAACCGATGACCAGCATCGAACCGGCCGCCAGGACGAACAGACGTTTTCTTTCGGCAAAAACCGTCTTTCGCCGGAACGGCTGTTCGATGTAGACGTAGCTTGAAATCGCCAGCGCGAACGAAACGGCGATCAGCCCCGCCCCTTCCCAAGAAGTGGGTTCGCGCAGCAAGTAATATTTGGCCATGACCAAAAGCGGCCAATGCCACAAATACAGTGAAAAGGAAATCTTGCCGATATCCACGAAGGGGCGCGCGGACAGGATGCGTCCGACGGCCGACGGCCCGGTTTGGGACGACCAAATGATCAACGCCGCTCCCAGGCACGGCAACGTCGCCGCCAAACCGGGAAACGGGGTCGCGTTGGTGAATGCGAAAACAGCCGTCCCGATCAATGCGGCGCCCGACCACGCGGCCGCGTCTCTTAGCAACGGGCTGGCGGCAGACGGAACGATTCCGAAGGCCAGCACGCACCCCGTCAGCAGTTCCCACGCCCGCGACGGCAGCAGATAGAAGGCGGCGGACGGCCCCCGAAAGACCCAGACGGACGAAAACGCAAACGAAAGAACCAGCAGGCCCAGCAAGACAAAGGGAAGTCTGGCTTTGAAGGAACGATAGCCCCAGCTTAACAGCAGCGGAATCGCCAGATAGAATTGCTCTTCCACCGACAGCGACCAAGTGTGCAGAAGAACCCGCATGGTCGATGCGCCCTCGAAGTAACCGTCTTTGCGAAAAAACAGGAAGTTGGTGGAAAATAAGAACGACCAACTGAACTCCGATCCGATCCGCACCAATTCCTTCGGCGTGAACAAAACAAGAGCCACGACGGCGCAAACCAAAAAAACGGCGCACAACGCTGGCAATATCCGGCGGATGCGGCGTTCGTAAAAAGCCTGGATCGAGAACGTCGCGTCTCTTAAGTCGGCCAGAATGGTCGTCGTTATGATAAAGCCGGAAATGACGAAGAAGACGTCCACCCCGACGAACCCGCCGGTGAATGGCGGCACGGCGTAGTGAAACAACAGTACCGGAAGGATCGCTACGGCCCGCAGCCCTTCGATATCCGCACGGTATCGAGTGCTGTGGGGAAAGGCGGAAGACGCTATGATTTTTTCCTTATCGAACCGGATTCTTGAAAACGAGCCCCGCATACTATCCAAGAGACATGGGACGAGCAAACCTTAATAGGTTGAATATCTTCATAAACCCACGAGCCGCCGCTTCTGGACAAAATGATCGAATGGGAGGAGAAATGTTCCCGTCGGCCTTGTCGACGAACCGTATGAAGATCAGGGGACCGGTCGCGCCTTATGCTGTTCAATAGTCATCTTTTCGTTTTCGGGTTTTTACCGTTGGCGCTGGTGGGATATTTCGGCTTGGGCCGCATTTCGGAACGTGCCGCCGTCGGTTGGCTGGCCGCCATGTCCCTGGCCTTCTACGCATGGTGGAATCCCGCCTTCCTGTGGCTTCTCGGGGCGTCGATAACCGCGAATTTTTGCGCGGCGCTGTTGCTGTCGCGCGCGCAACGCGGGAGGGCCGCGCTGCTTTCCGCCGCCATCGGCCTTAACTTGGGCCTGCTTGGTTATTTCAAGTACGCCAATTTTCTGTTGTCCAACGTCTCGCTCCCGACTCTGGACATCGTGCTGCCCCTGGGGATTTCGTTCTTCACGTTCACCCAAATCGCTTTTTTGGTCGATGTCCACCGGCGTCGGGCGGACGAGTACAACTTTCTGAACTACATCCTGTTCGTGACCTATTTCCCCCATTTGATCGCCGGACCGATCCTGCATCACAAAGAAATGATGCCGCAATTCGCCGATGCGGCGAACAAACGGTTCAACCCCCACCTGTTCGCGGCGGGAATAGCGGTCTTCGCCATCGGACTGCTTAAGAAAGTGGGTTTGGCCGACCATGTGGCGGGGATGGCCGACGCGGTTTTTCTGGCACCCTCGCAAGGCCTGTCGCTGTCCGTCGCCGAAGCCTGGATCGGTTCGGTCGCCTATGCCCTGCAAATTTATTTCGACTTCTCGGGCTATTCGGATATGGCCGTGGGCTTGTCGCTTATGTTCGGCGTGGTCCTGCCGCTTAATTTCAATTCCCCGTATCAGTCCGACTGCATCATCGATTTCTGGCGGCGCTGGCACATGACACTGTCGCGGTTCTTGCGCGATTACCTATATTTCGCCCTGGGCGGCAATCGCCGTGGAACGATCAGACGCCACATCAACCTGATGATCACCATGGTCCTTGGCGGGTTGTGGCATGGAGCGTCATGGAATTTCGTCCTCTGGGGCGCGCTGCACGGCCTTTACCTTTTAATCAATCACGGGTGGCGGCAAATCCTTGGACAGCGCTTTAGTCATAAAGGGTGGCGGCCCTTTTTCCGGCTGCTGACGTTTCTGGCCGTCGTGGCCGCCTGGGTGCCTTTCCGGGCTCCGGACCTGCAAACGACCAAATCCGTGGCCGCCGCCTTGTTCGGCCTTGACGGAGTGGGCTTGCCGGTATCGTGGAGCATCCGTTTCCATCAATTGGCCGCCACGGGATTGGTGCATTTCGACGGGGCGTTGCCCAACGACTTGTTCGGCGATTTCCGGGGTGCCTTGCGCGGGCTGGGCGTTGTTTTGCTGGTGGCGTTGTTTGCGCCCAGCACCCAGCGGATCGTCCCCATGCCGGGCGCGACCGACCCGATTTTCCGGCCGCTGCACTGGCGCCCTTCTCCCCTTTGGGGAGGCGCCGTCGGCGTGATGCTGGCCGTCGGCGTCCTGCTGATCGGCGGAGAATCGCCATTTCTGTATTTCAGGTTCTGAGATGAACAAGCCAGTCCCTCATCTTTGCTGGGTGGCCATTTCTTTTCTGATCGTCATGGGATCGGTTGCCGCAACCAATTTCATCGTGGACGGCAAAGGAGCCTTCGGTCAAACCGATGACGGCGCGAAACAATACGCATCCGCCCTTCTGGCCTCGCCATACGGCGTGGTTTGGCCGGAATCGGAACGCGCCGTAAAGCTAAATCTGTTGAAAACCGTCGAAAGCGAATGTGTTCTGGTTGGCACCAGCCATGTCAACACCATGCACAAGGACGGCTTCCCCGGCGGCGGATGTTCGTCATTCATCAATGCCACCGTTGGCGGAGGTTCGATGGAAGACGTCGTCATCGTCGCCGCCGCCCTGATGGACCGTCCCGGCGTCAGCCGTCTGGTCATCGAATTGCCCGTGTGGGCATTCAAATGGGGACTGAACCAGGCGTGGCGCCAATTCAACGCCGACTATCAGAAAGCGCGGTCGCGCGTCGGCCTGCCGCCCGCCCACGGAGTTGACGCCAACCCCGCCACGGAATTCGACTATTTGATCAGTTTCAAATATTTCTTGAGCAATCTGGACGTTTTGCGCCGCAATCGCGGCCTGCCCCACCCATCGACGCCGACCGCCTTGACGGACGAACATGGCTCCAATTTAAGCGATGCGGATCAAATCATGAGACGCGACGGCGCCATCGGACATTCGCGCGAGTATTTAGCCACGCATCCTTTGCCGCTTTCCCAAGTCGGCGTGGGCGACTTCCACATCGTTCGCCCATTCATTCACCAACAGGCGGTGCGCGATCTCGGCGCCATTGTGTCCGCGCTCAAAAGCCGAGGGATTTCCGTGACATTTCTTCTGACCCCCTATCATCCCAAGGTTTTCGAATGCCGTTCGCCCGACACGTGCGAGGCCCTGGCCGAGGTTGAAGCCACGGCCTATGATCTGGCGCGCGAGACCGAAACGAAAATCGTCGGACATTACGATCCAAGGCTTCTGAGGCTTGACGCCCACGACTTTTTCGATGACATGCATCTGACCGAAGACGGAACCAGAAACATCGCCAATTGGCGATAAATCCAGGGATTATCCAATGAATCAGCCAACCTTCGTGATAATGGGTAACTATAAATATTACCACATGCTCGAAACAAACATCATCCAGATACTTAAAGTTTACAATCAAAGCAACATTATTGTCTATGATTGGGGAGATCAAGAATATCGTCAGAATTTTGTTTTTGACAGCCCAAATGTCACCGTCATCAACTGGTCGGAATCCATCAAGGATACCCGCCAGTTGGAATCCAGTTTGGATCGCAATCAGCAGCTTGATCTTGCTCTTCGCTACAATGCCCGATTCGAAAGGACATTCCTGCAACGCCTGAAAAAGAAGCTGCTGAAATCCTGGCCGGGATCGCCTTTGACCAAGCCTTTGATCAAATCCAGCTTGGTCTTTGAAAACATGCTGATGCAAAAAATCCCATGCCTGATCGATGCTTCCGCCCGGATTCAATCCGGCCCCATGATTTTTCTGGATGCCGACGCCTTCATTCTAAAAAACGTTGACGATGTGTTAGGGCGCGACGATTTCGACGTCGCCATTACGTTGAGCGCCGATCCGTGCTTCCAGGTCAATCATTGCTCGGTCATCAATAGCGGCGTCATATTTTTCGGCCCTTCCGCCAAGAAGCGCGGCGCGTATCTGAACGCTTGGCGTCAAGCCAGTTTGGTTTGCGCCGAGTGGCTGCGCGAACAGACCTCGATGGTGCGCATGCTGGAAGCAACCGATGCCATGGTTTTCCGCGACCAATCCGTAAATACCGTTAACCTTATGGGAGAATCGCTGGCGGTGCTGACCTTGCCGCAACGGATTTACAACAATACGGATCATAACAGCCTAGGCGATCCGGTTACGCCTTGCATCGTCCACTTCGCCAATACCGCTCAGAACGATCGGTACTTCAAGAAACTGCAAGCCGAACTGGCGCGAATTAAATAGCGCAAAGGGTTTTCCAAAAACGAAACCCCCGCCGTTTTCGGGCGGGGGTTTGTCCATTGTTCCGAAGCGGATCAGACGCTGTAATACATCTGGAATTCGATCGGATG
>Ga0316224_1001701_pt1 | contig 22940 bp, 18 predicted proteins | sample TBH18013metaG_FD_206254 | JGI IMG/M metagenome (GOLD analysis project Ga0316224, IMG submission 206254) | Freshwater microbial communities from Trout Bog Lake, Wisconsin, USA - TBH18013 | ecosystem: Environmental > Aquatic > Freshwater > Lake > Hypolimnion/Profundal zone | place: USA: Wisconsin... | reverse complement strand
TTCAGACCTCAAGAGAAAACTTATGCGTTACATCCGCAAATACAACGACGAACCCAAGCCAGTGAAATGGAAGTACTGCGATTTAAGCAAGCGCATCACTCCGGGTTTAACTGTTACAGTCCACTAGCATCAGCGCAGTGAATAACGAGACCAGAAATTTCATTTGAACCTCCAAAATCGGTTGTTTCCAGTGTATTGAATGAATTGATTTGAATTGATCAGTCAGGAAGGGGATGGCGGATATGCCATTGTTGTCGGAATGTCAGAATCTAACTCAATATGAATTCTGAACTGAAGTGGTATTTTCCGAAGTCGCAGGATTTAAAATTCCTGATTAGATGGCATTTCAACGAAGCAAATGAATAAATGCTGGATTTAAATCATCTTAATATGCATATAAAATCCTACTTTTGATGTATGTGGACTAAATGGCATTAAAGGTGTATTCAGATGCAAACCATTTCGACCATTCAGGCCATCAGGTCTGCATTCATGGATTACAAGTACCGTATTCGCGATAGCTACAAATTCTATAGCCAGGATTTAATCAACAATCTCTTCATGCACTCCTACACCAAGATTGAATTCATACAGCATGATTTACAGGTTTTAAGGTTGACTGCGATTTTGACGAAGCAGTAGATGACAGGGGAAGCGTAGAAGATTCATTGGTTGAGTTGCCTGCTGTTGTCCCATAAAAAAAGCCAGCGTGCGCTGGCCTTTTTTTTGCTTTAAATTTTTCTGGCCAGCTGTTCGGCAATGCCGATGTAATTGGAAGGTGTCATTTCCAACAGCAGTTTTTTTGCCGGTTCCGGAATCGTCAGACCCAGAATGAATTCACGCAGCGCTTCTTTGGAAATGCCCTTGCCACGGGTCAGCTCTTTCAACTGCTCGTAGGGATTTTCAATGCCGTAGCGACGCATCACGGTTTGCACGGGCTCGGCCAGCACTTCCCAGGTCGCATCCAGATCTTCGGCGATGCGCGAAGGATTGACTTCGAGCTTGTTCAATCCGCGCAGGCAGCTGTCGTAGGCCAGCAGGGTATAGCCAAATGCCACACCGATATTGCGCAACACGGTCGAGTCAGTCAGATCACGCTGCCAGCGCGATACCGGTAATTTTTCGGACAGATGTTTCAGTACTGCGTTGGCCAATCCCAGATTGCCTTCGGAATTTTCGAAATCGATCGGATTGACTTTGTGTGGCATGGTGGAAGAACCGATCTCACCGGCTTTGGTGCGCTGCTTGAAGTAACCGATGGAAATATAACCCCAGATATCGCGATTCAGATCCAGCAGGATGGTATTGGCGCGCGCAAAGGCGTCAAACATTTCGGCCATGTAATCATGCGGCTCGATCTGAATCGTGTAGGGATTGTGAATTAAACCAAGACGCTGTTCGATGACCTGTTTTGAAAACGCTTCCCAGTCAACCTCAGGGTAAGCGGACAGGTGGGCATTGTAATTGCCGACCGCACCGTTCATTTTTCCGAGCACTTCGACCGCGGCAATCCGTTCGACAGCGCGTTGCAGTCGCGCAACCACGTTAGCGATTTCCTTGCCCAGCGTAGTCGGGCTGGCAGGTTGTCCGTGGGTGCGGGACATCATCGGCAGGCCTGCATTGTCGTGGGCAATTTCGGTCAGTTTCGCAATCAGTTTTTTTAAAACCGGCAACATCACCTGATCACGCGAGGCTTTGAGCATCATGCCGTGTGACGTGTTATTGATATCTTCCGAGGTACAGGCAAAATGAATGAATTCGGTCGCAGCCAGCAGTTCGGGCACATCTCTGACCTGTTCTTTGATCCAGTATTCCACTGCTTTCACGTCATGATTTGTGACCGCTTCGATTTCTTTGATTCGTGCAGCCTGCGGTTCACCAAATTCGCTGGCAATTTTATTCAGGAACTGAGTCGCTGCGGCTGAAAAAGGTTTGATCTCCGCAAATCCGGCCTGGGACAATGCCTGCAACCACGCGATTTCGACTTTCACACGGTGGTGCATGAAGCCGGTTTCCGACAACAGTGCGCGTAAATCGTCAACTTTTCTGGCGTAACGACCGTCTAAAGGGGAGAGTGCTGATAATGTTGTGAATGACATAATGAATGTTGGAAAAAAAGGTGGGGAAAGCTAAAAAAATTATGCATTAAGCGACTTGGCTGATAAAGTTAGCGTTCAATTTGGTTCACAGGTAACATGACAGCCTGATTGGCAGTATAGTTCGCAAAATTCAGGGAAGGCGTGATTCTACCATTTCCTGACGTAATTACTTTTTATAGCTGACACAGTAATTTATTATTCAATAGCATGATGTTTAAGTTTGATGAATTCGCAATGTTATAATTTGCTCACATTTCCTTTTAGAGAATTTATGAAACTGATAGGCTCAACAGCAAGCCCTTTTGTACGAAAAGTCCGTATTGTCCTGGCGGAAAAAAAACTCGAATGCGATTTAATTCTGGAAGATGTCTGGGCTTCGGACACCACCATACAAAGTTCCAATCCCCTTGGTAAAGTGCCCTGTCTGATTCTGGAAGATAATATTTGCATGTTTGATTCCCATGTCATCGTGGAATACCTGGACACCTTGACTCCGGTGAGCAAGCTTATTCCCAGCCATGGTCGTGAAAGAGCCGCAGTGAAATGCTGGGAAGCACTGGCTGACGGTATTCTGGATGCGGCAATTCTGGTCAGACTGGAATTGACCAGGCGTCCTGCTGACAAGCAAAGCAATGAATGGATCGCCCGTCAGATGAGCAAGGTCCATGCTGGATTGAAATCCATGTCGGCGGCGCTCGGTGAGTCGGGATTTTGCAGCGGGGCCCATTACAGTCTGTCCGATGTCTGTGTCGGATGCGCTTTGGGATGGCTCAGTTTCCGCTTTCCGGATCTGGACTGGCGCAGCGACTACCCGAACCTGGCCCGTCTGTATGAAAAATTATCGGATCGGCCTTCGTTTAAAGAAACAGTGCCCTATTGATTGCTTCATTTCTGTTAAAAAGGGACGCTTCGGCGTCCTTTTTTATTTCAGGAGTTTGCCCAGCGTAAAAAAGCCGCAGGCCTGACGGGTTTGGTCAGGGAAATGTCAACAACCTGAGTCCATTGTTCGGATAATTGACCACAGGTGGCACGCAAAACCGGACCCAGATCAGGTAATTCCGACAAAATTGTCAGATGTCGTTCAATTACCGCGGCCAGTTTGACGCAGGCGCGCTGGTCCTTATTCAATACGCTTTGGGTGGTGTAATGGGACATCAGATGCAAGACGGCCGCAATCAGCTGTTCGGGCCTGTTGTTTGGCGAGTTATCCATGTAGTCACTCCTTTATAAACAGATCAGCCGGTCAATCCGTGTAAGATTAAATGAGAATCATTCTCATTTAATTATTGCGGAATTCAAATCGGATTGCAAGTTATTTATGTGCCGGGGAACAGGGACGTACGGGATGACATGAATGACGAACTTTAACCAACGCCAAACTTTATTCAATTCCAGATTGAACTGGGCCGCACTTAAACCCTATAATCTGCGCTGAATTAATTTCCTCAAATCAACGTGTGGGTTTTATGGCAGAAAATCGGTCTCAGTCGCGCATGCATGTAGTCTGGAATGGCGCAATTCGTCTCCCCACGCTCCAGATCGTCCAGATTAAAGTCCTCAATCTCACCGATGTCGGCCTGCAGTTTTCCTGCAGCGAAAATTTACGCATAGGTCAAAAGTATGAAATGCAGATCCATGTACCCGATATCAATGGTGGATCCAATACAACGATAGTGCCGTGCTTTGCAGAATGTCTGTATGTGATTCTATCGGGACGTGAATTTCGGGTCGGTGCCAAATGCAGCGGTTTATCGCCGCAGAACAATGAGCTGCTTTTGAAATGGAGTGAACGCTGCGCGCGCGGCGTTGCCTGAGTTGCTGATTGTAAAAAAAGGACGCAACGAAGAAAATTCGTTGCGTCCTTTTTTATTGGGCAGTTCAAATTTCCAGATTGTCGATCAGGCGGGTCGAACCCAGTTTGGCAGCAGCCACCACCACCAGAGGTTCACTCCTGGCCAGATCACCACCCGAAGGTGGTTGCAGGTCAACGCGCTTCCTGATCGAAATATAATCCGGTTTCCAGCCGCGTTTTGCCAATTGCGCCATTGCGTCTCTTTCCAGCTGAAACATGTCCAGGTGACCGGTACGCACTTCTTCGGCGACCTGATTCAGTGTCTGGTACAAGGCCGGTGCTTCGGCGCGCTCGGCTTCAGAAAGATACATGTTGCGGGAGGACAGCGCCAGACCATCATCAGCACGATAGGTTTCGGCGGCGATGATTTCGGTAGGCAGTGCAAACTGTTTTGACATGTTGCGCACGATCATGAGCTGCTGATAATCTTTTTTTCCGAATACCGCCACGCGCGGCTGCACGCAGGAAAACAGTTTTAACACGATGGTGGAGACACCGACAAAAAAGCCCGGACGAAATTCACCTTCCAGAATATTGCCCAGTCCCTGTGGTGGCTGCACGCGGTATTCCTGCGGTTCCGGATACAGATCTTTTTCAGTTGGCGCAAACAGGACATACACCCCTTCCTTTTCCAGTTTTTCAATGTCAGCCTGAAATGTGCGTGGGTATTTATCGAAGTCTTCGTTGGGACCGAACTGAAGGCGGTTGACAAAAATCGATGCCACTACCGGGTCGCCATGCCGTCTGGCCAGTCGCATCAGCGACAGGTGTCCTTCATGCAGATTACCCATGGTTGGTACAAAGGCAGTGCGCAGCTGTCCTCTTAACTGATCGCGCAGTTCTTCAATCGACGTGACTATTTTCATATTGGAGTTGGTTCAGGTTGGAGAGTAAGCCAGACGCACATAAATAGGCGCGTACGATTCGGCCTGGGTAATTTCGATCAGGGTTTCTTTGGCCAGTTCCAGCAGCGCCACAAAATTCACTACCAGTACGGCCGAGCCGCGGGAGACATCGAACAGGTCGGAAAATTCGACAAAGCGCGCCGACTGCAATCTGCGCAGTATGCCCGTCATGTGTTCGCGTACTGATAATTCTTCGCGGCTGATTTTGTGATGCTCGACCAGTTTGGAGCGTTTTAAAATATCGGCCCAGGCAGATTGCAGATCGGGCAGTGTTACTTCGGGCCAGTGCAATACGGTGTTCTGTTCTACCAGTACATGCGCACACAAAAAATCGCGTCCGAGCTGCGGCAGGGCGTTGACTTCCATCGCGGCCAGTTTGATCTGCTCGTATTCCAGCAACCGACGTACCAGTTCGGCGCGCGGATCTTGCGCATCATCGCCGGAATCGCCGCCTTTAACCGGCAGCAGCATGCGTGATTTGATTTCAATCAGCATGGCCGCCATGAGCAGATATTCGGCGGCCAGTTCCAGATTGCTTTTGCGGATCAGTTCGATGTAATCCAGATACTGGCGCGTGACCTGTGCCATCGGTATATCGAGAATGTTGAAATTCTGCTTGCGGATCAGATACAGCAGTACATCCAGCGGCCCTTCGAACGCTTCCAGAAAGACTTCCAGTGCATCGGGCGGAATGTACAGGTCGGAAGGAATTTTGAATAACGGTTCGCCATACAGTTTTGCATAGGCGATGCCATCGATCACGTCAGGCGTGCTGTCGTGGCTTTGATGTAACTTGGTTTCCAGATCGAGCATTAATAGTAAATAACTGAGGTCAAATAACTGAATTAATGCGATTCGCGGGTCAGAGTCGATTCCAGAGTGCGTTGCTGCTCATCGAGACTGCGCGGTGCCTTGTCCCACAGCAGGGCACGACCGGCCTGCTGTTTTTGATCGATCTGCGGATTGGCTGTTTTGAGATCGTCCAGAAATAAGGTGAACTCAGACAGGTAGCGTGGTTTTTGTTTTGAAAATAACATGGTGAGGGCCTTGAGCTAAAAAACGTAATCAACGGAATCGAGCGCTATTCTATCCTAATCCACCCAGTGCAATCTCGTATTTTGTGGCCTGGTATGACATAGCGCATGCGCAGGCAAAATTGCCTGATCCGGTTTCAGGATAGTTTCAAGTTTATCAACGGCGCCATCAAATAACGATCCGACGATGGAACCGGCACCAGTCTTGTTTACCTGACGCGCATACCAGGCACCGCACCTGGCCAGGGTTCCAGTATGTACAGACCTGGACTGGATTTTTCATCGGCAGCCGAGGCAGCCAGCACCATGCCTTCAGAGACGCCGAACTTCATTTTGCGCGGCGCCAGATTGGCGACCATCACCGTCAGTTTGCCAATCAGCTGCTCCGGCTGGTAGGCCGATTTAATCCCGGAAAAGACATTGCGGGTTTTTCCTTCGCCGACATCCAGTGTCAGGCGCAGCAGTTTGTCGGAACCGTCCACCGCTTCACAGTTGACGATTTTGGCAATGCGCAAATCGATTTTGGAGAAGTCATCGATGTTGATGGTTGCACCGATTTCCTCGATCTGACTTGCACTTTTTTCTTCGACCGGTGCCGGTGCATCAAACAGTCTGTCAAAGATGGCCGGTTCAACCCGGGACAGCAAGTGCTGGTACGGATTGATGGTGTGACCGTCGGGCAGTATCCGGTTGACATCAGACCATTGCAGTACCGGGATGTTCAGCCAGGCTTCAACCTGAAGCGCCACCTGTGGCAATACCGGCTTGAGGTATAAGGTCAGCAGACGGAACGCTTCGAGCAACCGGCTGCATACTTCCTGGAGTGCAGCATCATTGGCACTGTCCTTGGCCAGTACCCATGGCTTGTTGGCATCGACAAAGGCGTTGATATGATCGGCCTGCTCCATCACGGCGCGCAGTGCCTTGCCGAATTCGCGGTTTTCATAAAACGACTGAATTTCCGGTGCAGCCGCGCGTATGCCGGCAAGAAACGCATCGGTATCCGTGGCCCAGCCGGTAGTGACCTGACCATTGAATTTTTTACTGATGAAGCCGGCTGCGCGGCTGGCGATATTGACAAATTTGCCGATCAGATCGGCATTGATTCTGGCCGTGAAATCTTCAGCGCTGAAGTCGATATCTTCGACCTTGGCGTTGAGCTTGGCGGCCAGGTAATAGCGCAGCCATTCCGGGTTCATGCCGATATCGAGATACTTCAAAGGAGAAATGCCGGTGCCGCGTGACTTGGACATTTTTTCGCCCGACACGGTGACAAAACCGTGCGCATACACACGGTCCGGGGTTTTGTAGCCGGAGAACTTGAGCATGGCGGGCCAGAACAGCGTGTGGAAATAAGTGATGTCCTTGCCGATGAAATGGATCTGCTCGGTTTTGGGATCCGCCATGTAGGCATCAAAGTCGCGTCCGGTTTTGCTGAAATAATTTTTCAGGGATGCCAGATAACCGACCGGCGCATCCAGCCAGACGTAAAAATATTTGCCTGGCTGATCCGGAATTTCAATGCCGAAATAAGGCGCGTCGCGGCTGATATCCCAGTCGCCCAGACCGCTTTCGCCATCCAGCCATTCGCGCGCCTTGTTGGCGACTTCGGATTGCAGGCGGTTGCCATCGATGGCCCATTCGCGCAAAAAGGCCACGCATTTCGGATTGGATAACTGAAAAAAGAAATGTTCGGACGATTTCATCACCGGTACGGCGCCGGTCAACACCGAGTAGGGATTGATCAGGTCGGTGGGCGCATACACGGCGCTGCACACTTCACATGAATCACCGTACTGGTCCTTGGCGTGGCACTTCGGGCATTCGCCCTTGATGTAGCGGTCGGCCAGAAACATGTTCTTGACCGGATCGAAAAACTGTTCGATCACCTTGGTGGTGATGAAGCCGGCGGCTTTGAGCTTGCGATAAATATCCTGCGATAACTGATGATTTTCGATCCCGTCAGTGGAATGCCAGTTATCGAATGAAATATGAAAACCATCCAGATACTGCTTGCGCCCTGACGCGATCTGGGCCACAAATTCCTGCGGGGTCAGGCCGGCCTTTTCTGCGGCGATCATGATCGGCGCACCGTGTGCATCATCGGCGCAGACAAAACTGACTTCATTGCCCATCATGCGCTGATGCCGTACCCAGATATCGGCCTGAATGTATTCCATGATGTGGCCAAGGTGAAAAGCGGCGTTGGCATAGGGCAGGGCGGTGGTGACGAACAGCTGGCGGGTCATAGGTTTCAATGGCGGGTAAAGGAAAACCGCTATTCTAACAGGTGAGGCCTGTGCCGAGACACACCTGAACGGATGAACAATCGGATAAAAGCGCCGCGGTTCATTGTTTCGACACTGAATTGCAGGTATTGGACCCGTCTGCATTCGTTGTGAAATTCAGTGTTGTATTCGCTTTAATAATTAAATTTATATAAATGACATTGATTTATGTGAAAACATTCAGCATTATTGCGCGTATATCATCTTTATTTGTCAATATTAACCAAGATAAATAATCTCCATTTCAGTGAACAGGAAAGGACTATTAATGGTCACAATCAATATCAACGATTTCATGTCAAAAATTGCCCAACGCCTGCCGTTACAGGTGGTTTGGTTCGATGCAAAAGCCAAGGTGATGAGCGCAAATCCGGCGTGGCTGCAGGCGATCGGGGCTGCGCGAGTTGAGGAAATGGTCGGCAAGTCACCATCTGACTACCTGTCCGAGGCGCAGGCCGCCTGCCTGTCCGAGCAGTTAAGCCAGGTTATCAAAACCGGGAAAATGCAGATACAGGAACAGTCTGCAGGTGCCGGAAGGTGCAAAGGCAGCACCGCAGTCAGATATCCTTTGCCACAAGAAAACGCACCGGTAACCGGCGTGCTGGAGATCACCTTTGAGTCTGTCGGTGCACCGGAGCAGCACGCCGTCATCTCTGAAACGGCGCCGCCTGAAAAATTCCTGCTGTCTGGCCTTGTGCACGAGTTGCTGGCGGCAAAAAGCAATGAGTACCGCTCTTTGCCGGTACGCTTTCAGGTCGCTGTTGCCGATCTGGCCCAGTTCGCTTTTGTCCTTATTCAGTCCGATGCGTTGCGTCAGTCAGTTGCGCATCTGATCGACAGGGCGGCTGCCAATGTGAAAGCGAAAACAAACGGCAGCGTCATACTGAAGCTCGATGCCAACGCCGAAACGGTAACGCTGACCGTACACGACAACGGCAGGGGCATGAATTTTGAGATGCTGGACCGGATGCTGAATCGGGATATTCACATTGGGGAACATGCCACAGGAAGGGATCCCGGCATGAAGCAGGTCTGGAAGATGCTGGAACAGAGTAAAGGGGTGTTGAACATCGAAACGATGCTGGCTGAAGGCACTTCAATCCTGCTCACTTTTCCACGCACCATCATGCCAAACTGGATTGCTACCCAGATCAGTCTCAACGAGGACAGTTTCGTTCTGGTAGTCGATGCCGATGAATCCATACACCAGGAATGGAAAAAACGTCTGGATATCTACCGGCATGCCTACCCGGATTTGCAGTTGCACTACTTTACCGAAGGACGTATGGCGCTTAAATTTATTGCCGGTTTGAGTCAAGGGGATGAATCGCGCGTCGTTCTGTTAAGCGATTATGAACTGCCAGGTCAGGGCTTGAACGGCGTGCAGATCATTGAGGCCGGCAAGGTGCGCAACACCACGCTGGTGACCAGACTGCACGCCAGCCCGTACCTACAACGCAATGTCGGAAGACTCGGGGTGAACATGTTGCCCAAACATCTGGTGCCACTGATTCCGATCCATTTTGCAGACGGAACTGCAAATTGATCGGGGGCGCAAATACAAAGCCGGGAGACTCTGCTAGACTTACGCCACTCAACGTGGAGAAGAAAATGGCTGTAACAGAGAATCAGATTAAAAACGCACTGGGCAAGGTCATCGATCCCAATACCGGCAAAGACCTCATGGGGTCCAAGGTCGCAAAAAATATTCAGATACGCAACGGCGATGTCAGTCTGGATATTGAACTGGGATATCCGGCCAGCTCTCAGGTTGAAGTAATCCGCGCCAACGTGATCGAAGCGATCCTGGGTTTGTCCGGTGTGGCAGCGGTAAATGTGAATGTCATCAGCAAAATCGTCGCACATACCGTGCAGCGTGGCATCAAATTGAGACCCAACGTTAAAAACATTATTGCGGTTGCTTCCGGCAAGGGCGGCGTTGGCAAATCGACTACCGCGGTCAATCTGGCGCTGGCGCTGCATGCAGAAGGTGCGCGGGTCGGGATTCTGGATGCCGATATTTACGGCCCCTCGTTGCCGATGATGATGGGCATTGATGGCCGTCCCGAAAGTCTGGATGGCAATACCATGGAGCCACTGGAGAATTATGGTGTGCAGGTGTCCAGCATTGGTTTCATGATCGACCCGGCCGAACCGATGGTGTGGCGCGGACCGATGGTGACCCAGGCGTTGGTGCAGTTGCTGGAACAGACCAACTGGCGCGAACTCGATTACCTGATTATTGACATGCCGCCCGGCACGGGTGACGTGCAGCTGACTCTGTCGCAGAAGGTGCCGGTCACCGGCGCCATCATCGTGACCACCCCGCAGGATATCGCGCTGCTGGATGCGCGCAAGGGCTTGAAAATGTTTGAGAAGGTCGGCATTCCGATTTTGGGCATCGTTGAAAACATGAGTACCCACATCTGTTCCAAGTGCGGTCACGAAGAATCCATTTTTGGTCAGGGCGGCGGCGCCAAGATGTGCGCCGAATATGGCGTGGAACTTTTGGCCGCGCTGCCGCTGACCATGTCGATACGCGAACACGCAGACTCCGGCAAACCGACCGTGGTCGCTGACCCGAACGGCCCGATTGCCGCCATTTACAAAGAGATCGCCCGCAAAGTGGCGGGCAAGGTGGCTGAAAAAGCCAAAGACATGAGCGGTAAGTTTCCAACGATTACTGTTCAGAACACCTGACAGGGGAGGTAATCATGAAAGCGCAACTGCTGCATCAATTCGGTCCTGCTACCAGTTTTCAATCCGCTGATATACCAAAGCCGGCGCTGATTGCCGGTCATGTTTTGATCAGGGTGATGGCAACCAGCGTCAATCAGATCGACTGCAAAATACGTTCTGGCGCAGTGCCGGCCATTGCGCCTGAATTTCCTGCCGTTCTGCACGGTGACGTCGCCGGCGTGATTGAAGCGGTGGCTGATGATGTGGCCGGCTTCAAAGTCGGCGATGAAGTCTATGGCTGCGCTGGCGGCTTGAAAGGTTCGGGTGGTGCGCTGGCCGAAACCATGCTGGCTGACGCCAGACTGATTGCCAAAAAACCGGTCACGCTGACCATGCTGCAGGCTGCTGCCTTGCCGCTGGTCGCCATCACCGCCTGGGAGGCCCTGTTTGTCAAGACCAGGCTCCGTGCTGAACACACCATTCTGATTCACGGTGGTGTGGGCGGAGTCGGCCATATCGCGGTGCAGTTGGCCCGATGGTGTGGCGCCAGAGTCGCTGCTACCGTGCGCAGCGAGGAAGATTTTTCGACCGTGCGCGCCTTGGGAGCCGATGAGGTAATCAATGCCAGTACGGAAGACGTCGAGCAGTATGTGGCCCGGCTAACTGATGGCAAAGGGTTTGATATTGTCTTTGATACCGTGGGTGGGCCCAACCTGGACAAGTCACTGCAGGCAGCAAAAATTAACGGCACCGTTGTTGCGACCGCAGCGCGCTCCACGCATGATTTATCACCCATGCACGCCAAATCACTGACCCTGTCCGTTGTGTTCATGCTCAATCCCCTGTTGAAAAACCAGGGCCGCGCAGCACACGGTGAAATTCTGAAACAGATCGCCGCCATTGCTGACGAAGGAAAGTTGAAGCCTATCGTGGATGGGCATCAGTTCACGTTATCAACCATATCGGATGCGCATGCCCTGCTTGAATCCGGTAAGGCGCATGGCAAGGTGGTTGTGTCAGTCAATTGAAAATGCGCTGCCATAAAAACATTGTTAGTAAATTAAATTGCTTTATAGGCAGCGTTAATATTTCCAGAATATTTTTCACGGACCTTGATTGTGAGAAATTAATCACCACATGACCAGAATCGTGAATTTGTCGTGAGAATGCTTGTGAATTGTCGGCCAAATGCCGAATTCAGAGGGTGGCCATGATAGAATCGCGGGTTGAGTTTGCGGCTGCAACTGGCACGAATTCTCTGGTTTCATTTTTCAACACCTCACTCATACATTCATCGCATGTCCATTCTGACCAAGATTTTCGGTAGCCGTAATCAACGCCTATTGAAGCAATACCAAAGCACCGTGCGTGTCATCAATTCGCTGGAGCCAGTATTAGAAGCTCTGTCGGACACTGAATTGAAAGCCAAAACCGGCGAATTCAAAACGCGTATTGCGGCTGGCGAAACGCTCGACCAGATCCTGCCGGAAGCATTTGCAGTCTGCCGCGAAGCCAGCAAGCGCTCGTTGAAAATGCGCCACTTCGACGTGCAACTGATCGGTGGCATGGTTCTGCATTACGGCAAAATTGCCGAAATGGGTACCGGCGAAGGTAAAACACTCATGGCAACCCTGCCGGCCTACCTGAATGCACTGTCGGGCAAAGGTGTGCACGTGGTGACGGTCAATGATTACCTGGCGCAGCGCGATGCCGACTGGATGGGGCAGTTGTACAACTGGCTGGGACTGACCACCGGTGTCAACCTGTCGCAAATGCAGCATGACGACAAGCAGGTTGCGTACGCAGCCGATATTACCTACGGCACCAACAATGAATTCGGCTTTGACTATTTGCGCGACAACATGGTGTACGAAGCCAGCGAGCGCGTGCAGCGCGTGCTCAATTTTGCCATTGTCGATGAAGTCGATTCGATTCTGATTGATGAAGCGCGTACTCCTCTGATTATTTCCGGCCAGGCTGAGAATCACACGGACCTGTATTACAAAATCAATGAACTCCCGAAACTGCTGACGCTGCAGATCGGTGAAGAAACGCCTGACGGCAAAGGTCACATCGAAGTCGCCGGTGATTACACCAAGGATGAAAAAGCCCATCAGGTCCTGCTCACTGAAGCCGGTCATGAACGTGCCGAACAGATTCTGACCCAGATGGGTCTGCTGCCGGAAGGCGCCTCACTGTACGAAGCCGCCAATATTTCGCTGGTTCACCATCTGTATGCAGCCCTGCGTGCGCATGCCCTGTATTTCAAGGATCAGCACTACGTGGTGCAAAACAATGAAGTCGTCATTGTTGATGAATTTACCGGTCGTCTGATGACCGGCCGGCGCTGGTCGGAAGGTTTGCATCAGGCCGTTGAAGCCAAGGAAGGCGTCAAGATCCAGAATGAAAACCAGACGCTGGCTTCGATCACGTTCCAGAACTATTTCCGCATGTATGCCCGCCTGTCCGGCATGACCGGAACGGCCGATACCGAAGCCTACGAATTCCAGGAAATTTATAGTCTGGAAACCGTGGTGGTGCCACCGAACCGTCCATCCAAACGTCTCGACCGTCAGGATCAGGTCTACAAGTCCTCGCAGGAAAAATACAATGCGATGCTCATCGACATCCAGGATTGTTTTGAACGCGGCCAACCGGTTCTGGTTGGTACCACGTCCATTGAAAATTCGGAACTGCTGTCGGGCATCCTGACCAAAAACAAACTGGCGCATAACGTGCTCAACGCCAAGCAACATGCGCGTGAAGCCGAAATCATTGCCCAGGCCGGCCGTCCGAAAATGATTACCATTGCGACCAATATGGCCGGTCGCGGTACCGATATTGTTTTGGGTGGCAATGTCGAAAAACAGATTCAGCTGATCAATGCCAATCCAGCCCTGTCCGAAGAACAAAAACTGCAGCAGGCTCAGACGCTGCGCGATGAATGGCAGTCGTTGCATGATCACGTGGTCAAGGCCGGTGGTCTGCATATCGTCGGTACGGAACGTCATGAATCGCGTCGTGTCGACAATCAGTTGCGTGGTCGTTCCGGTCGTCAGGGCGATCCGGGCTCTTCCCGTTTCTATCTGTGTCTGGATGATCCGCTGCTGCGCATTTTTGCCGGTGACCGGGTCCGTGCCATCATGGATCGTCTCAAAATGCCGGAAGGCGAGCCGATCGAAGCCGGTATCGTATCGCGTTCGATTGAATCCGCACAACGCAAGGTCGAAGCACGCAACTTTGATATTCGCAAACAGTTGCTTGAATACGATGATGTCTCCAATGACCAGCGCAAGGTAATTTACCAGCAGCGTAATGAATTGCTGGAAACGACCGATATTTCTGAAATGATCACTTCGCTGCGCAACGCGGTGTTCGAAGATACGTTCCGCAGTTTTGTTCCAGCCGAATCGATCGAAGAACAGTGGGATGTGAAAGGGCTCGAAGCCGCCCTGTCCACCGAATGGCAGCTGGAAATGCCGTTGCAGCAAATTCTCAAGGAACATCCGCAATTAACCGACCATGATCTGCTCGATAAAGTATTGAGTGCTGCACTGGAAAGTTATGATGCCAAGGTGGCAATCGTCGGACGTGAATCGTTCGGTCGCTTTGAACGCAGCGTCATGTTGCAAAGCATGGATACGCACTGGCGTGAGCATCTGGCTGCGCTCGACCATTTGCGTCAGGGTATCCACCTGCGCGGTTATGCGCAAAAGAATCCTAAGCAGGAATACAAGCGCGAATCCTTCGAACTGTTTGCGCAGATGCTGGAAATGATTAAAAACGATGTCATCAAAACAGTGATGATGGTGCGCATCCAGTCGCGGGAAGAAATCGAAGCAGTCGAGCCGGAACAGGTTGTCAACGTCAATTATCAGCATGCTGATTTTGATGCCAGTGTGGCGCCGGAAGAATTGCTCTCGCCTACCGTCGAGCCTGAGCATCTGGGTGCGAATACGCCGCAGGTGAATCATGCATTGAAAGTGGGGCGCAATGATCCGTGTCCCTGTGGCAGCGGCAAGAAATACAAGGTTTGCCACGGCAGGCTGGCTTGAGCTCAATGGCAGAATAATAAAAAGGGGACTCGTTGGTCCCTTTTTTTATGAACATAAGTAAATTGAGATGTGTTCGTTGCATCCACGGACCCTACAAATTATCGAATGAACCAACAAGCCTTTGCCCTGGTACTGTGCGCCGGACTGATCCACGCGATCTGGAACATTGTCGCCAAAAAGGCCGGCGGTGATGCGCGTTTCGCCTGCTTCACAAAGATTTCCGTACGGAATTGAATTGCGCGGTATTTTCCCCTCTTATCAGACCTTAAACGCCAGCCTGAATGGTGATAATGGCTACAACAGGCACATGGACCGTGATGGACTTTCACGCCGGTGTCGATGATCAATCAGGCAGGAGACGCTTATGGATAACACCTACTCGCACGAATCCGGTCATTTCCCGTTTCTGGACGATGCCGAGTCAGGCTTTAGCGAACGCCTGCTCGACATGCATCTGTTCCGTTCCGGTGTTGCCGGTTATGCGCAGTCCGGTGTCACGCTCAAAGATAAGGCCGCATTCCGCAGCGACGATACCCTGTTTTCCAATGCAGACCAGATCGCAGCGCTCAATAATCTGATCAACCAGTCGCGCTTTGCCGAGGCCCAGTCACTGGCCCGCACCATCACCAACCGTTATCCTTTGCAGGGCTATGCCTGGCATGCGCTCGGAGCGATACTTCTTCAGCAGGGACAGGTCGAAGAAGCGCTGCAGCATCTGAAAACCGCGATTGTATTGCTGCCGGCCGATGCACAGGCCTATAACAATTACGGCTGTGCGCAGGAACGACTCGGACTCATGCAGCAGGCGCAACGCAGTTATCTGTATGCGATTTCGATCAAGCCGGAATTCGCCCAGGCGCACCATAATCTGGGTGTGGTGAACAGAGCGCTGGAATACTATGAGGAATCCGTGGCCAGTCTGCAGCATGCCATCCTGATCAAGCCGGATTATGCCAACGCCTATTTCAACCTTGGACTGACGCTGATCAAACTGAACCGGCTGGACGAGGCTGCCAACAATTTTCAGGTGACGCTGAAAATCAAACCGGATCACAGGTTCGCCAAAAGGGCGCTCGAGATTGTTTTGCCGCACTTGCAAAGTGTGGTGTAGGCTGGGATGAAATCGTAGGCTGGGATGCAATCGTAGGCTGGGATGCAATCCCAGCATTTCAACCGTTGATGCTGGGATTGCATCCCAGCCTACGACGCATCCCAGCCTGCGACGCATCCCAGCCTACGCACTGTCTTTCAATAGACGCAGCAGCGCCGCCGTATCCAGTTTCGCCGACACATCCCCACCTTCGAGCAGGCTGTCCGCCAGATCACGTTTCTGTGCGTGCAGCGCAATGATTTTTTCTTCGATGGTCTGCTGTGTGACCAGCCGGTAAATTGTCACCGGTCGCAGCTGTCCCATGCGGTGCGCGCGGTCTGAGGCCTGGTCTTCCACCGCCGGATTCCACCACGGATCGAGGTGAATGACATAATCCGCCGCAGTAAGATTCAACCCGGTGCCACCGGCCTTGAGGCTGATCAAAAACACGTCACCCTGACCGGCCTGAAACGCTTCGACCCGCTGTCTGCGCTGTACCGCAGGAGTACTGCCATCCAGATACTGGTAACTGATGCCTTTGTTGTCCAGCCAGGCGCGCACGATAGCCAGATGATCCACAAACTGGCTGAACACCAAGGCCTTGTGATTATTGTCCAGCAGCTCTTCGAGCGTTTCTGCAAAGACTGCCAGTTTGCTGCCGGCGACATCGGTCTGTTTCATGACCAGTTGCGGATGACAGCAGAAGCGGCGCAGTTTGGTAATCTCGGCCAGCACCTGCATCGACTTGCCCTGCTCGGGTGACATATGTTCGATTTTATCCAGTGCTTCCTGACGCAGCGCTTCGTACAGATGACGTTCCTGATCCGACAGTTCTACCTGCAGGGTAATTTCGGTTCGGGCCGGCAGCTCGGACAGCACCTGGGTTTTGGTGCGACGCAGAATGAAGGGCTGGATCAGTTTTTTCAGATGATTGCGCGCCTGCTTGTCGCCGCGCTCGATCGGGTTGGCGAATCTCTCGGTAAACCGCTCTTTGGAGCCGAGCAGTCCGGGATTGATAAAGCGGAACAGATTCCACAATTCACCCAGATGATTTTCAACCGGTGTGCCGCTGGCAATAATCCGGAAATCGGCCTTGAGCGCCATGGCCGCCTGCGAGCGTTTGGTGGCGGCATTCTTGATAACCTGTGCTTCATCCAGTACCACCGTGTGCCAGTCGATCTGCGCGAAAGCCGCATCATCCTGCTGCAGCATGCCGTAACTGGCAATGACCAGATCAAACGGACCCAGTTTGTCCAGCGTGCGGTTTTCATGGTAAGCGCGCACGTTGAGCGTGGGCGCAAAGCGCGCCGTTTCAGCCTGCCAGTTCATGGCGACCGAGATCGGGGCGACCACCAGCGCCGGACCGTGCGGTGCGCGCTCCAGCAGTACGGCCAGCGTCTGCACGGTTTTGCCCAATCCCATGTCATCGGCCAGGCAGGCACCCACCCCCCAGTGCGAAAGTCGCGACAGCCATTGATAGCCTTCCAGCTGATAGTCGCGCAAGGTGGCCTGTAGCGTGGAGGGCAGTTGCGGCTGGTAGTCGGCCAGTGCAGATAATTTCTGCAGCTGGGCGGCCCAGTCTGCGTCGGCCTGCAGATCACCTGCTTCGCCGGCCAGTTCGGCCAGCATCGGGGCCGCCAGTTTGCTCACGCGCGCGCCATCTTTGCCGACCGAATCGGCCAGTGCGTTGAGTTCCAGAAGTCGTTTTTTAAAACTCTCGGTCAGGGCCAGAAACTGATTGTCGCCCAGTGGCAAAAAGCGCCCGTTGGCGCTGTTGACCATATGCAGCAATTCACGCAGCGCCAGCACCTTGCCGTCATCGAGCCGCACTTCGCCACCGGCCACAAACCAGTCGCCCTGTTTTTTGATTGACAAATGCAGTTGCGCCAGGCTGGTGGTGGATTTGATCCGGAACCGCTCGCCTTCCGGCCAGACCAGTTCCAGCTGACTTTGATTGCCGTCCTGCGCCAGAGTCAATTTCAGTTCGCCCAGTTCACTCAATAGTTCCAGACACAGTTCCGGATGATTCAGTTCCCATTCCTGACCCTGCTGTTCGGCCTGGTTGAGCGCGTGGCAATGGTTGAGCAGCGTGTCGAGCGACTTCTGCTCCTGCTCCAGATTGCGCGAAGTCTGGATCGCCTTGCCCTGATGTTCTCCCACCACGTTGGCCGAACCCTTGCCCGGTGTAAACCAGCTGCCTTCCGGTAAAGGGCGCACCAGAAACTGTACCCGCAAGCCATCTTTGAGCGGCAGCAAATGGGCATACAGCGTGCGGTCCGCTTCAATCTGGGCGATGTGTCTGGCCAGTTCCGGCAGATCGGAATGAATATCGAGGTGCGGCGCAATCGCGGCGATCACATCCACCAGTTGCGCTTTGGCATTGGCCGGTACCGACAGACCCTTGCCGATAATGCCGGCGATCTGCCTGATTTCAGGACTGCCCGGATACACCACCAGCCGGGTTGGTGTCTGTTTGTGCCAGATCACACCTTCATCGACGTGCATGGCAGGTTCGAGCTGCATGTGAATTTTATCGTCCTGCTGTTTCATCACCAGCGCCGGTTCACCACGGCTGATGTCGATACGCACGTCCGGCGCATCCAGCCAGTACACATGCGGATGTCCGATTAAAAATGGCAGTGCTTTCTCGCCATTGATTTCATAGTCGGAAGCACCGTAATAATTGTCGTAGGATTTCTTGATGCAGCTGGCAATTTTTTTATCCTGTTCGCTGATGCCGGGCAGACTGTCCTGTTCGTATGAAAGTCGCTTCAGCGCGATCGGGCGGCCCTTGCTCCAGATCCCTTTGGCACTGCGTTTCTGTTCGCGCGGTTCCAGATTGATGTAGTGCGATTCGCACTCCAGAAACCACGCGATACGTGCATCCGCGCCGGTTTTTTCAGTGCTTTTCAGTTGCGCCAGCGCGGTCAGGGCGCGCTGCCAGGTTTCTTCGCGCTGCAGCGCCTGATACAGCGGTCGCAGTCCGTGCCCGGCATGCCAGTTGTCCAGTCCCGCCGCCGGGTCGATCGATTCCTGGAACTGCACCAGATACAGTTGCGCAATTTCAGCGGCGACCCAGACATAGCCGTGCCGCTGACACAGCGCAAACAGAGTTTTCAGATGACGCCGGTCTGCATCGGACACCGGACTATCCTGCCAGAAGTTGGCCAGTCGCACAAAAAAATCATCCAGGCTCTGGTATTGCGACGCAACCGGTCTGACTTCAATGGGCGTGCCATTTTTCAGATGTTCAATCAGTGACCGGATGGCCGGATAGAACTGGGCCTGGCGCAGCTTGCAGCCTTCATCGCATTGATCTTTGGCGTTTTTAAGGGCTTGCGCGCTCGGGTTGGCCAGCAGGGTGACGGTATAAAACAGGCCCGGCAGATCGGGCAGGAACATTTTGCGTTTGTTGGTTCTGCTTTTGCGATCCACCAGTATCCGGTTGAAGGTCTCGGTACTGTTGAACACATCCCCTTTCTGCAGGGCCGCGATGGCCAGCGGAAAGTTGTCGTGCAGCTGCTGCACCGGCTCCGGATCGCCGCGCAACAGTGCCTGTATGCACAGCGCTTCCATCAGCATGGCATCCTTGCCGTAGCGGTGGGCAGCATGCAACTTTGCATACTCATAGGCGGTGCTGCATTTTTCCAGCATCCAGCTGGCCGCGGAAAACAGATCGAACAGTAAAATGCCCTGCAGATTCGGCTTCAGGTGGTCAAACAGAATGGTACCGGCGGCAGTGGAAAATAATTTTTGGGCCGGCAGCGTATCGAAGGTATTCGGAAACGAAAAAAACTGGGAACGCCAGTGGCCGAGCTGTGCCAGATCCTCATTGAGTGCGGCAAACAGCATTTCGCGCTGACAGAAGGCGGAGGACGGTGTGGCCCAGCTCGAGTATTCACGGTTTCTGGATAAAAAATCGCGCACCTGATGGATCCACGGCTGTAACTGACGCTGTTCATACAAATCCAGCAAGGCCGCGTGACCGGCTTCCGGGGTGATCTGGTAACCCGAGCCGGCCAGAAAATGCACGCTGCCCGCTGCAACCAGATCGGCCAGCGAAGATTTGATGTGGGAGACGTTGTAGTGCGAACCGATATTGAGGTTGATTAATGCCGAGACCAGAAATTCATGCAGGCGGTTTTGCGTGATGGGCATTTCCCACAGGGCCAGCGTGTACAGAACGGGGAGTTTGTTTACCGGCGTATCGCTTTTGTGAAGTTGGCTGGGTGGTATGTAAGGCATGGGGTGGTTTTCAGTTCTTTGTCGCGTACCGAATGATAATTGATTCGGTCAACATTACCGCGCTATTTTTTTAAAAATGCGGTTGCTTTGTCATACAATACCTCCTTCGCACTTAGTTTCCAAACTCAATTTCTTTCCATATTGCAGGATTTTCCCATGGCCGTTAACTCCCCGCTCCCGATTCCTTCCCAGCTGCACCCTGTTGCCGGCGTGCTGCTTGGCTTTGCCCAGGCCGGTATCAAGAAGGCAGACCGTAAAGATCTGCTGGTCATCAAACTGGCGCCCACTGCCACCGTGTCCGGCGTCTTTACCGCCAACCGGTTTTGCGCTGCACCCGTCCAGGTCAGCAAAGCCCATCTGGAGTCAGTCGCGCTGACCGGCATGCCGATCCAGGCGCTCGTGATCAATACCGGCAACGCCAATGCCGGCACCGGCATCACCGGACTGGCCGCGGCCAACACCACCTGCAATAAACTGGCAGACCTGATCAATTGTGATGCAGCCCAGATCCTGCCCTTTTCAACCGGCGTCATTCTGGAACAGTTGCCAGTTGATCGGCTGGTGGCAGGACTGCCGGCTGCGATACAGAATCTGAAAGAAGACAACTGGTACCAGGCAGCTGAAGCGATCATGACGACCGATACCCAGCCCAAGGCCGCGTCGCGTCAGGTTCAGATCGGTGCTCATCTGGTCACCATGACCGGCATCAGCAAGGGGGCCGGCATGATTATGCCCAACATGGCGACCATGCTTGGCTTTATTGCCATGGATGCCAAAGTCGCCCAGCCGGTGCTGGACCAGATGGTGAAACAGGCCAGTGACCACTCCTTCAACTGCATTACCATCGATGGTGATACCTCCACCAATGATTCGTTCATGCTCATTGCCAGCGGGGCCGGCACCTGTGAAATCAATGAGGTCACTTCCGATGACTATGCTGCGCTGATGGCCTCGGTACAAAGTCTGGCGCAGCAGCTCGCGCAAATGATCGTGCGCGACGGTGAAGGTGCCACCAAGTTCATGACCGTCACCGTGGAACAGGGCAAGAATGTGGAAGAATGCCGGCAGATTGCGTATTCGATCGCCAATTCGCCGCTGGTGAAAACCGCGTTTTTTGCGTCCGACCCGAATCTGGGCCGGCTGTTGATGGCCATCGGCAAGGCCGGGGTGAATGATCTTGATGTCGGACTGGTTGACCTGTATCTGGACGATGTCTGGGTTGTGAAATCGGGTGGCCGGCATCCCGACTATCTGGAAAGTGACGGACAGCGGGTAATGAAAAACAGTGAAATTGTGACCCGCGTCATTCTCGCACGCGGTGCGGCCAGTGCCACGGTATGGACCTGCGACTTTTCGCACGACTACGTTTCCATCAATGCGGACTACAGATCGTAATGGACAATCTCGACCATTTCCTGCGGCGCGCCGAAGTACTGATCGACCGCGTTGAAGCGCTGCTGCCACCGGCTGTACAGGCCCCCGACTGGGAACTGGCCAGTGCCTTTAGCTGGAAAAAGCGCGGTGGACGCGGCTACCTGCATCCGGTGCGCCATGTGGCTGTAATCCGGTTTGAAGACCTGCATCAGATCGGAACGCAGCGGCAGCAGATTGAGCAAAACACGCGCCAGTTCATGGAAGGCCGGCCAGCCAACAATGTGCTGCTGACCGGTGCGCGCGGTACCGGAAAATCGTCACTGATCAAAGCCTGTCTGAATCACTATGCAGCACAGGGCCTGCGCCTGATTGAAGTTGATAAAGCTGATCTGGCCGATCTGGCCGAGATTGTGGAACTGATCGAGGCGCGGCCTGAAAAATTCATTATTTTCTGCGACGATCTGTCGTTCGAAGAAGGTGAACGCGGCTACAAGGCACTCAAGGTGGCACTCGATGGCAGCATCGCTGCGCAGTCCGGCAACATGCTCATTTATGCCACGTCCAACCGGCGCCATCTGATGCCGGAAAGTCAGTCCGATAACGCCGGTTACCAGCGCGCCGACAACGGCGATCTGCATCCCGGGGAAACCGTTGAAGAAAAAATCTCTCTGTCAGAACGGTTTGGACTGTGGCTGTCGTTTTATCCGTTTTTGCAGGATGATTATCTGGAGATCGTCGCGCACTGGCTGGGCCAGCTGGGCTGTACTGCTGCTCAGATTGACGCTGCACGCGCCGATGCGTTGCGCTTTGCACTGCAGCGCGGCTCGCGCTCCGGCCGGGTCGCGAACCAGTTTGCGCGTGCCTGGGTGGGTGAGCACGGGTGACGACGTCCACGCCGCTCGACGTGGCCGTCGGCATACTGGTCAATCCCGCTGGCGAGGTATTGATGGCGCAGCGACCGGACGGTAAACCATATGCCGGTTACTGGGAATTCCCGGGTGGCAAAGTTGAAGCCGGTGAGGCAATACTGGCAGCGCTGCTGCGCGAATTCAACGAGGAGCTGGGTATCGAACTGGACGCGCAGCATTGCACAGGCTGGTGCTGCTGTGATTATGTGTATCCGCACGCGCATGTGCGTCTGCATTTTTATGTGTGCCGTGCCTGGAAAGGCGTGCCGCAGGGGCTCGAAGGTCAGCAACTGATCTGGCAGGGTGCGACGTTCGCCGTGCGGCCGATTTTGCCGGCGACGATACCTTTACTCGAGTGGTTGATGCCGGTGTAGGCTGGGATGCGTCGTAGGCTGGGATGCGTCGTAGGCT
>Ga0316224_1001696_pt1 | contig 22994 bp, 18 predicted proteins | sample TBH18013metaG_FD_206254 | JGI IMG/M metagenome (GOLD analysis project Ga0316224, IMG submission 206254) | Freshwater microbial communities from Trout Bog Lake, Wisconsin, USA - TBH18013 | ecosystem: Environmental > Aquatic > Freshwater > Lake > Hypolimnion/Profundal zone | place: USA: Wisconsin... | reverse complement strand
ACGACCCTGCTACGGTCAGCGCGTGCACGATCCATCCCCTTCCATCACCGGCGGGTTGCAACCCGCCGGTGATGGACTATTCTTACTCCTGAGCTCGGAAAATCATAAGACAAGCGCGATGACATTAAATCAGGACGCGTGCGCGTCGATCTAATGTCTGAATCGCCCTCTAACTTATTGACTTGCGGACCAGTTGATTACCCTTTGACGCTGCTCCCCAAGGCCGGAAGCGCCCAGGCGGACGTCGTCTCCGGGTTTCAGATACCAGCCCAGAAGCATTCCCACGCCGGGCGGGGTGCCGGTGATGATCACGTCGCCCGGCTGCAGCGCCATGAAGTGGCTGACATAGCTGACCAGTTCCCGAACGGTGAAGATCATGGCGGCGGTGCTCTGGTCCTGAACGCGTCGGTCGTTAACGTCCAGCCATAGGCGAATTGACTGTGGGTCGGGAATCTCGTCGGCCGTAACCAGCCACGGTCCGAGAGGACAAAAGCTTTCCCACGATTTACCCTTGATGAACTGGCCGCCCCGTTCATTCTGAAAGTCGCGTTCGGACACATCGTTGGCGATTGTATAGCCGGCCACATATCCCAGAGCCCTGTCCACCGGAACGCGGCGCGCCGTTCGCCCGATCACCACCGCAAGTTCGACTTCCCAATCCACCTTGGTGGCGCCGGGCGGCACCAGAATGGGATCGTCGGGTCCGGAAATCGCGCCGGTATGCTTGGAGAATATTATCGGTTCGGATGGATTTTTGTAATCGCCGTGCCCCGGATAGTTAAGGCCGATAGCGACGACATTGCCGATTCCGGCAACCGGCGGCCCCAAGCGGGGACTGCCCTCCACCGGCGGCAACGACGACGGATCCAGCGCCCGCAACAGGTCGAGCCCGGTGGGACACAGTGTCGCCGCGTCGATATCGGCGACGAAGCCGGCAAGACTTCGCAGGGTTCCCCGGTCGTCGAGAAGGCCCGGCTTTTCCGCGCCGGGGGGGCCATAGCGCAGCAGCTTCATGACGCGGCCGTTCCTCCGTGACTGCCCCCGCCGTTCATGGCCAGATTGCCGCCATCGACGGGAAGAATGACGCCGTTGACCGCTAAGGCGGCGTCGGAGGCCAGAAAAATCGCGGGTCCGACCATGTCCAGGGGGGAGAGCAAGCGGCCCATGGGCAGCCCCATCATGATGCGGGGTAAGATGTTGTCGCGGAAATGGGGGTTGTTCATATGCGCCTCCAGGCCCGGCGTCGCCACTTGCGCGGGGGCGATGGCGTTGGTGCGAACGCCGCGCGCGCCATACTCGACGGCCAGTTCGCGGGTCATCTGGTGGATTGCGCTTTTGGTGCAGCTATAGGGAAGCGCACCGCGGCCGAGCGCCGATTCGCCCGCGTTGGAGCCGATATTGACGATTGCCCCACGGCCTTGCGCCAGCATGCGCGACAGGGCGGCGCGAATGCACAGAAAGTACCCGGCGACGTTGACGTCGAACATTCGTTTCCAATCGGCCATCGCCACTTCGTGCGGGGGGCATCGGCGGGGAAACACAAAAGGCACGTTGACCAGAATATCGATGCGTGGCAAAGCCCGATCCGTCCGAGCGAAAAAATTCTCGACCTCGGCTTCGCTGGAGATGTCGCAATGCGCGGACAAAGCCAATCCGCCAAGCTCCGAAAGTTCCAGAGCCGTGCGTTCCAGCCCGTCCGGATCGATGTCGCAGATGGCCAGCCGCGCCCCCGCGCGCGCATATCCCAAGGCGATGGCGTGGCCGATGCCGCCGTTGGCTCCCGCGCCGGTGACTATCGCTGTACGCCCGGCCAAGCTGAACGGATTTTCCGTCATGGCGCGGCGTCCCGCGCATCGAGAATGACGATTTGTCCGGTATCGCCGTTCACGCTAACCGTCATTCCGTCGCGCAAAAGAGTCGTCGCTCCCGCCAGGACCACGGCGGGAATGCCGCTTTCCCTGGCCTGACAGGCGGCATGGGCGAGTACGCCGCCGACCTCGACCACCAGACCTGCCGTGACTCGCAACAGCGGGGCAAGTCCCAGATTGGCCGAACGCGCGACGATGATCAGCTCTCCTCTCGCCTCGTGATCCGGCGAGGAATAAGCGGCATCCTCGTCCAGCAGCCTGACTCGGCCCACCGCGCTTCCCGGCGAAACCGGAATGCCGATCATATGACCGGATGCGGTCTCCGTCGGGCGCGCGCCGATCCGGTGCGCGTCGTCGGCGAAGATCACCGCCGGGACACGCCGCTGTGCGGCCAGCAACGCGGCGATTTTCCTTTCGCGCCGTCGGCTGCTCACCAGTGGAGCCAAGGTCTCGCGCGACCGGAAACAATCCGCGATTTCTTCGGGACGCAGGTAAAAGACGTCGCCGTCCATCCATCCCAGGCGGCGGTTGATCTCGAGAAGAATCGTCCGCAATACCCGGTATTCGCCCGTGTAGTAGTGTTTGATGGTTTCGCGCAGCGGCAGGAAGATTTGGGCTAAACGCAGATCGGCAAAGAACGCGCGGATATCGCCGACAGGCACGCCCTTATCCGCCAGTTGCAAGCGGAGCGTTCGCTGGATGGCGCGGCGGTTGCGCTGTTGTTCCCGGAATTCCGCCGCCGGACGGCGTCCCGAGGCGGCAAGTTCGCGCAGCAACCGGTCGATCGTACTGGAATCCTCGTCCAGACGCGCAAGCGAGATTTCCAATTCATTGACGGCGCCGTGCCCGTACTTTTGCAAGAAGGAATCGCGAGTCATGCGGCGCTTCGATAGCTTTTCCAGGTCGAAAGCGTGCTGAGTGACCATGCTGCCGTCAAGACCTTGAAGCAGCGGCGCGGCCAGCCGCGAGTCCCCCAGGTGACGTTCCAGCCGCCACCGCACCATGTCGGCGAAAAGAAGGCAAGGCGCGCCGCCATGACGAACCACACGCAGACGAACCGGCTTAGATGATCCAGTCGGCGTTGGAACGCCGCCAGAAGATCCGCGTTGGCCGTGCGGATTTCGTCCAACCGCGCCGGTTCCAGAGAATCGCGCAACCGTGGCGCCACGACATTCCCGTACCGGCGGCGCATGGTGTGGGCCGATTTGACCATGGCCGCGTGAAAACGCCAGATGGCGTCGTGACGGCGCTTGCCCTCGGCATGGCCGTAGCGTGTCGTCGCTTCGTCCAGGCCAAGGCCCTGGGTGTAAAGGCCGAATTCGGGATAGCTGGCCAGGGACGGCTGCCGGACGATGCTGTCCAGGATGGAGTCCACTTGGATGGGCAGGCCGATGTCGAATGTTCCCGCGTCGATTTCCACATTGAAATACGGTTGTCCGCAAATCATCTCGTAAAGCGGCTCGGCGGAATCATCGTCCAACCGGTAGCCCAGCATCCGCCGCCCGGTTGCGATGGCGCCGCCCCGGCTGGCGAAGATAGCGCGAAACAGCCCGAAGCTCATGGGGGTGGGAATGGGCAGCAATTCTCCGACGTTGCCGTTGCTGAAAACGGCGACCCGTCCTTTAAGCTTTCCCCTTCGCCGCAATTCCCTGACGCGACTCTTGATTTCGAAACGCGCTCTGTCGATGTAGCGCTCCACTTCGGCCTCGCCGATGGCCGCGCCCTCGGCGGGACCGGTGATCGGTCTTGCCTGAATCAAATGGATTTGGCCGCCGCCGCCAATGGCGAATTCGATATCCTGCGGGCAACCGAACAGCGTCTCGACCCTGACGGCCAGACGCGCCAAGGCCATCGCTTCGTCCTCGGTCACGGCGGGCCGTTCAGCGGCGGCCGGATCGAGTTGCACATAACCGTCGCGTGTCAGCATGAACGGTTTTACCGAAAGAGATGTCGACTTGACCGCCCCCGGCCGCGTAAGGGTGAAAACATCGCCGCTAATCCGTCCCGACGCCAGCGGTTCGCCCAAGCCCGGAACGGCGTTGATGACGATTTCGTCCTGGGACCCGGAGACGGGATTGGCGGTAAAGACCATGCCGGCCGCCCGCGCCTCGACCAGATCTTGAACCAGCACCGCCATGGCGGGGGGCTGACGGTTGCGCCGCCGGGATCGGCGATAGAACTCGGCTTCCGGCGTGTGCAATGCCCGGAAGCAGGATTCGACGGCGGCGATCAATTGGTCCTTGTCGCATACCGGGAATACGGTGGGGAAGACCCCTGCCCAGGATGCTTCCCTGCCATCCTCCTCGTTGGCGGAACTGCGAACCGCCGCCGTTTTCAGCCCTGTTCTTTGCCAAGCGGCCGCGATTGCGTCGCGCAAGGAAGCGGACAGGACCGGTTCGTCCGCAGTCCCGGATCGGGATTGGCGAAACGCCTCGGTGGTGATGCAGAAGCCGCCGGGAATGGAAAAGCCGTTGCGCAGCAGCGTGCCCAGATGGAACGCCTTCCCACCCACCAGGGCCGCGTCTTCCGGGCCGATCTCGGTCAAATCGCGAATGACGTCGACCTGCCCCCGCGAGTCGGAAGCGGCGCCGGACGGATAATGGGAAAGCTTATCGGAGGCGCGGGGCATGCGGCTTGTTCCGGTTACTGGGCGGCCTGAGCGTGGTTGATGCGTCCGTCGTCGCGCCGTCCGCGTTCATGGGTCCAGCGCTCGCGGATTTCGTCCCATTCCTCGGCGAATTGGGTGACGTCGTCGTTGCCGTCGAGAACATGGTCGAGCGCGCGGCGATAAAAACCGCAAATGTCCCCGACCAACTCCACCGACCTTTCGCGGCCTGGGATTTTGAAACGGTCCACTCCAAGCTTGATGTAGTCCGGCATTTCCCACAAAAGCAACTCGGGCGAGGCCTTGAGATCGGGATGGCCCATCAAGCCCCTGTCGTCGGATTTGAGATCCCATTTCGCTCGGCAAATACGGTGGCAACTACCGCCTCGGCTGGCGCTGCCGACGAAATGATCCTTGCCCGCCTGATCGCGATCGTGGGCAATCAGAAAGTAACTGCTGGAATAGCAGCGTCCAGGACAAATCCGCCCGCGCTTGACGCTCTGGAACATGAACGCTTCCAGGCGAACCTGAGTTTGATCACGGATTTCCTCCAATTCGGTAATTCCCCAGCGATAGGGAATGACCACGATATTGGCCCCAAGGTCGCGGTAAAGATGGATGTCGCGCGCGTTGAAAATGCCCGCCGTGACGCTGACGTGAATGTCCAGATCGGGACATCTTTCGCGAACCAGCTTTATGCAGCCGGGATCGCAGATCATCACTCCGCCCGCGCCCCATTCGGCATAACGCTCGGTCTTGGCCAGGAAGGTCGGAATTTCGTCGGGGCTGGGCATCACGTTGATGGCGACGCGAATATCCTTGGCGTGGGGCCGCGCCCATTGGATCAGGTCGCGGATTTCCCCGTCTTCGAGTTCGTCGGAAGCCGGACGGCGGCTCCATCCCTTTGGGCCGACGAAAACCGAGTCGCACCCGCGCTCCAGGGCGGTTACCGCCATCTTGAAAGTCCCACCCGGTCCCATCAACGCAACCATGTCCGTTCCTTTCCGTTAATGTATGAACGCCGAAGCGAAAAGATCTCGCGGCAACGCAGCGACGCCCAAGGCGTCGCCATCGCCGATGCCCCTCAGTCGTTCGAACAACGCATCCAAATGAAGCGCGTCTTCGGCGCGCCATTCGGAGCAAATCCGGCGCAGCCACGAAGCGCGCAAGCCGGTCAGCATTTCGGGCTGGTCATCCGGGGCCGCCGCGGCCTCGCGCCAGACGCCTTCATCCGCGCGCATCAAGGCGACCGCTTCGGCATAGGAGGCGATAAAGGCCGCGATTAAATCTTGCCGAGCGGCGGCGAATTCGGGCTGCACCGCGAAGAACGTGGTCGGGGCCGAGGGAACATCCAGATCGGGCAGCAGGTCGAGAATGTCGCAAAGCTGGCGGAATCTTGTAGAAGCGGTCAGCCGGGGGATAAGATGCCAGGGCAGAACCGCGGCATCCAGGTAACCCGCTTGCAGCCATTGGACCAGCGTGGATTTGGACAGGGCTTCCTCGACCGCCGCTGTCGCTTGAGGGTCGAAACCATGCCGTTTCTGACAGACGGCCCGAATTACCGTCCAATTCTTGTCGGTAATTCGCATAACGCCCACCCGGCATCCCTGCAAATCGGCCAAGCTATCGATTCCCGATCCGGTGGCGGTGACCACGCCGCCCATGATCCGGCCATAGGGAAAGACGGCGATCAAGGCCGGACCGGTTTGGCGGCTGCGGGCGATGGAAAGCCAATCGGTGTCGATCAGGTCGGCGCGACCGTCGGCCATGACCGTTTGGGTGGCTTGGGCCGTGGCGCTGCCCCGGTCGCCGCCAAGTCTTAAATCCAGGTGGAAATCGTGCAGCCGGTCGAAATTACACGAACGGATCACGCGCATCACCCATGACGGGCTGCCGCTGGATTCGAACGCCACCCGCAACGACCCCAGGGACGCCGTCATGAAGCGGCCCTTCCCCGCGCCGATTCGGCGTAACTGTCGGCTCGATCCATCAAGGTGCCGACCCGTTTGGATTTCTCGACCATCCAACGCGCGCGCAACACGGTCAGTTCGTCGGTATAAACGCTGACATCGGTTTGACTGCCGCTGACGATTCCGTCGATAACCTTCCGGTAAAAGCGCACCAGATCGCGGATCATGGCGGTGGGGCGCTCGCGTCCTGAAATCTTGAAGCATTCGACGCCCATGCCGATGAAAACCGGCAATTGCTCAAGCATCAACCGGGCATCGCGCCGCAATTTCAGATCGACGCTAAGTCCCTCGTCGCTGGAAAAGGACCATTGCGTCTGACAAACGCGATAGCATTCCTTGGCGCCGCGGTTGGCGCTGCCCGCCACCAGTCCCTTGCCTTCGATCTCCAGCCATTCGCGGAATTTCAGATAGCTGGACATGATGCATTTGCCGGGACAAATCTTTCCCGTTTGCACCGTCTCGAACAGAAACACCTCTAGGCCGATATCCGAAACGACGCCGGTGGCGGCAATTTCGCCTTCGCCCCAACGGTAGGGAAGGATGATCACGTCCGCCCCCAACTCCTTGTAAAAACGGGCGTCCCACGAATTGGTGATGCCGCTGCCGATGCTGACATGGATCAGGGTCTCGGGCAGCATGTGCCGGATCATTCGGATCGCGCCCGGATCGGTAACGATGAAGCCCGAGACGCCCCAACTGTCGTAAAGGCGGACCTTGCCGAAAAATTCGTCCATCTCAAGGGGACTGGGAAAGGTGTTGAGCACCACCCGCACTTGCCGCCCGCGCGCACCGGCGTAATCGATGGCGGCGTGGATGTCGTCGTCGGTCATCTCGGACTCGTAGGGACGTCGGCTCCAGCCGAGCGGCCCCACATAGACGATGTCCGCGCCTTCATCCACGGCCATCCTGGCCATTTCCAGCGTGCCGCCGGGCGCAAGAAGGGCGGGCACGATCACGCCCTCCCGACGTACTGGCGGCCCGCGTTTCCGAAATAATAGCCGTTGCACAGACCCATTTTGGCCATGTCGGTCAGTTCGCGCAGAGAATCGTCCAAATCGCCCAACGGCTCGCCGCCGAACGCCTTGTCGAGCGCCGCGCGATAGATGCGGCCCACCGTCTCGATGTATTCGGCGCTTTCGCCGTGGCTTTGAACGTAGAACGCCGTCAGTCCGGCTGCTGCCAAACGCTCCACATGCTCCAGCATGCACAGGTCGCTGCCGCTTAACGTCATGCATCCCGTGTCCTTGAGCGACCAGTCTCCGGCCGTGCGGGTCAGCCAGTGTTCGTGGGCGCACTTGAACGTGCAGGCCTCGCCGGGAAGCCCGCCGGAACTTTCATGGATGAAACAGGTTTCCGACACCACCAGCGGAATTTTGCCGTGAACCGGGATCAGCACTTCGATCGGGGTGTGATCGCGGATGTAGATGGCTTCCTCCAAGCTGAGTTCCGGGTTGGGGTAGACGCGGGTCACGCCGTAATCCCGGACCACTCGCGCCGTCGCGTCGGTATAAAGGTTGCCGAATACGCCCAGATGGATGGGCTTGGTGCAGCCCATTTCCTTCAGCATCTGAAGAACGCCCAGATTATGCACTTCGAACCCGTCGAACGGCAGGGCGAGAGCCGCCTCGATGACCTTGGTCACCAAAGGCAAGTCGTGGTTGCTGGGCACGGCGAACAGCCGCAGGTAGCTTTTCTTGCCTTGGGCGCCGACCAGTTCCGCCGCCTCGGCCAGAAATTCCGGATGGGAGCAGAAGTTGTTCGGATAGTTCATGCACGAGAACTCGCCCAGATAGAGGGCGTCGTAGGACGTGAAGTCGCCCCGGCGCAGTTGTTGCGGACTGGCGACGTTGGTGGATAGTTCGAACATGGGATCTCCTTTAAAGAATGACGTCGAAACTGTGGGCGGGAGCGGAAGCGCGGCGGCCGACGCGACGCGCTTCCTGTTCCGCTTCGCCGATCAGCCGGGTGTCGCGGGTGCCGCGTTCGGCCTTCCAGCGGTGATGGAACGAGGCCAGTTCCTCGTGGAACACGGACAGGTCCGGGTAGTCGGATTCTTCGATGCAATCCAACACCCGGCGGTAAAACCGCACGATGTCGCGCACCAGTTCGTTGGAACGGTCGCGGCCGGGCGCTTTCAGGCAATCCACGCCAGCGGCCAGATAGGCAGGCAATTCGTCCAGCCACAAAGCCGGATTGGTTTTGATCGCCATGCCGTGGCGGATTTCTTCCTCGTCAATGCCGAAGCTCCAATCGGTTTGGCACACGCGCAGGCAGTCGCCGCCTCGGCTGGCGCTGCCGAAGAAATGATCCTTGCCCGCGTCGTCCAGCCAGCGGCGATAGCTGAAATAGCTGCTCATCATGCATTTGCCGGGGCAGATTTTTCCGCCCGACGGCGTCTTGAACAAAAAGACCTCGATGCCGATGCCGGTTTTACGTTTGATGTCGGCGATCTCCTGGACCGACATACGATACGGCAACACCACATGGGTGGCGCCGATGTCGCCCAGGAACCGCACGTCCTCGAAATTGGTGATGCCGCATCCCACGCTGGTGTGGATGGCGACATGGGGCAGCAGCTTGTTGACCAGCCGCATGCATCCGATGTCGCTGATCATGAAGCCCTTGGCGCCCCATTTGGCGTATTTCTCGATGCGTTCCAGGAACATCGGGATTTCGGTGGAACTGGGCAGCGTGTTGACGACAACGCGGACTTCGCGGTTCATGTCGTCGGCGTAATCGATGACCTCGTGAATTTCGTCGTCGGACAATTCGTGCTCGGAGCCTCTGCGGCTCCATCCGACCACGCCGACATAGACCGCGTCCGCGCCTTCTTCGAGCACCAGACGGCACATCTCCTTGGTTCCACCCGGAGCCATCATCATGACCATGTTGTAGCCTTCCCTGCTAACGAGCGATCGGATCGAGCCGATCGGTTTTTGGTGTTGGCGGAATGCTAGCGAGGGTTCGGCCGCACGGTAAATCTATGAATGGCATTACGATTTCAAATGGGATTACCGTTGGTTAATGATTCCGCGTTCTTCCGCTCCCTTGTTGGCGATGAACGGCGGCATCGGCAGGATTTTCGGCAACCGCACGTTCTCTCCGGCCTCGCGCAAGGCGGCAAGAAAGCTGCGATAAGGTTCGGCGCGCTGGTATTGCGACGGCATCATCGCCACCGTTTGCCGTCCAGGCTGATCGGTGGCGTAAAGATCGATGCCCGCCATGACGCCGGAATTGTCCTGCACGGCCAAGGCCGGGACCAGGCAGACACCCAAGCCGGCCCGTACCAGACCAAGCGCCACTTCGTAACTGCGGCATTGGGCGGCAAGCCGATGGCGGGGAAGCATTTCCTGATACCACCGCTCGAACCGCAGGGAAAGGTGCGAGGCGAAATTGAAGCGGATGCAGTTGTTGATCACGGAACGCGCGTCCGGCGCAAGATCGGTGTCGGGGTCGGCGACGGCGGATAGATCAAGGCCGCTTGGGACGGCGAACACATACGGGTCCGTCACCACAGGAACCTCCTTGAAGGAAACATTGCTTTTGGCCACGGAATTGGCGGCGATCAGGCCGATATTGACCTGACGCCCGTAAAGCAGATCCAGCACTTCGGACGGAGCCATCTCGTGAATGTCGAATTCGACTTGGGGAAGGCGTTCCCTTAACAGCAAGATCGCCTGGGGCACCACCACGCGAATGATCGAATTGAGACCGGCCAACCGGATGACGCCCCGCGTTCCCGCCGCGAATTCGCGCAACTCGCCCTGAGCTTCCTCGACTTCGTTCAGGATGAGCTGGGCGCGGCGCAACAGGAACTGACCGGCGACGGTCAATTCCATCTGATTGAGCGCGCGGTCGAAGAGCTTGGTCCCCAATTTTTCTTCCAACTTCGACAATTGCTGGGACAAAGTCGGCTGGGCCAGACCAAGCTGCTTGGCCGCCTGGGTCAGGGATGCGGACTGGGCGATGGAACAGAAAATGCGAAGTTGATGCAAATTCATTCGGGATGTCCGGCATGACGAAGCGCGTCGTGCAAGGCACCGACGAAACGCGCATTTTGATCCGGGGTGCCGACGCTGACCCTGATGAAATCGGGCATTCCTTGTGCGTCGAGGGTTTTGACCAGCACCCCCGCCTTTTTCAGTTTCTCGGCGATAACGGTCCCGTCGCCGATTCTGATCATCAGGAAATTGGCTTCCGAGGAAACGACCAAAAGGCCGAGTCGCGAAAGCGCCGACGACAGCCATTCCCGTCCTTCGGCGTTCAAGGACGCGGTTTTCGTCAGATGCTCGCGGTCCTCAAGGGCGGCGATGGCGGCGGCCTGGGCGACGCTATTGGTGTTGAAGCGCTGGCGCTGTGCGTCGATGCGCCGCGCCAGAGGCTCGGCCGCGACGGCGTATCCAAGCCTGATGCCCGCCAGACCGTGGGCTTTCGAGAAGGTGCGCGCCACCGCCACCGGATGGCCTGCGGCGAGATAGTCCAGGGACTTGGGGAAATCGGAACGATTCGCGTAGTCGCAATAGGCTTCGTCCAGCAAAACGATCGGGCCGGGCGGCAGCCGGTCCAGGAACAGTTCCAGCGCAGCCCGTCCGATGGCCTTGCCGGTAGGGTTGTTGGGGTTGCCGAGAATGATCAGTCGCGTGCGCCCGGATACCCGTTCCGCCATGGCCTCGAGATCGTAATCGTAGCGATCCGTCAACGGCGTCAGTATCGCCGTGCCGCCCGCCCGGCCCACCGCTTGACGATAGGCGGGAAACGACGGCCAGCCGATGATTGCTTCGTCGCCCGGGGCCAGTACCGCCCGGGCCGTCATTTCCAGAATTTCGGAAGATCCGTTGCCGAGAACGATGGTCTCGGGACCGACCCCCAACTGATGCGCCAAGACTTTCTTGAGCGCCGTTCCCCGTCCGTCGGGATAGCGGTTGGTCTCGGCGGCGGCGGCGGCGGCGGAGCGTGCGGCGCGGGGCGACGGTCCCCAGGGATTTTCATTGGCCGACAGGTCGATCACCGCCGCCGTTCCGCCGGGATCGTAATGAGTTCGGATAGAGTCCACCAAGGCCTTATGGGGGGCCGCCTGGATTCGCGCGGCCTTCACCCGTTCCAACGCCGCGTCGATGGTGCATCCCTCGTGTTCATGCAAGAAGCAGGCGACCAAGGCGGGTGAGCGGGATATGCCCGCCCGGCAATGGACCAGAACCCGCCGCCCATCAGTGACATGGCCGCGAACGAATTGGACCGCCCTGTCGATATCGTCGCTCGATAACGGTTGTTCGTCGACCACGTCGACAAGGAGATGGGGCACGGAAACACCGGATGCGTCGATCCGCGCCAGACTAAGGACGGCTCCAATTCCGTGCCGGGTCAATTCGGCTGCGCAGCAAAAATCATAAGCGTCGCCGATCGCGACCATATCCGTCACAAAGTTCAATTCCGCCCCCAAAACAAGGCACGCAGGACGTCTGCACATATACATGCGCCGGGCCGGTCTTGATCGTTAATAATAATTCATAAAGCCGTCGATATTTTAATAATTGCAACAATCAAAATACCGCCCGCTGTTTGCCGTTAATGTCCCAATCATCGTGACTGACGCATCAATCTATCGAACGGCATAATAATAGGTCTGAAGAGTTATTCTTTGCTATGTCATAAGTAAAATACAAAAACGAATATAACATATTTGTGACTCTGTAATGTATGCTAAATATAACGCATGAGATAGATTGCGATAATATCAATAATATTTGATGTCGTGGTTGTGGGAGCGGATGATATGTCGGACGACGCTGATTCTCGGTTGGTGCTTTCTTGGTCAAAAGCCATAGCAACGGGAAACGACGGCATAGATTCTGATCACATGAAGTTATTTGATCTTATTCAGAAACTTCACGAAGCCACTTCACCAAAAACGGATTTCTCTTCTGATAGCTCTATTTCCGAAATAATAAAATCTTTAAGAGAGTATACGCAGTATCACTTTTCCAGAGAAGAGAAGTTTATGGAATCGTTTCCATACGACGATATCGACTTCCATAAACGCGCCCATGCCGGTTTTGTAACGAGGGTGGGAGAGGTCGACGAGCGTTCGGTTCACGCCGATGACGGCGGTCAAAGCCTTGTCAGATTTTTGTATGACTGGCTGAACAGCCATATCTGCAATATCGATCAGGTCATGGTCGCCAAATTTATCGGCGTCGATAAGGACGCTGATTTTCAGAACGGGCAGACGACGATCGTCATCAACGGCGCGTTCAACGTCGCGTTGAGCATCGAAAAATTATCGACGCAGCTGAAGTATGAAACGCACCCCGAACGACGCTCGCAAATTCGAAGCATTCTGGGCAAATCTTCCGAACATTTAATCAACTTGGTATCGTTGGCGGATTACCGCGTTCAGCAATTTGGATGCCCAATCGGCGAAAGAACGCGCTTGAACGGAATTCGCAATGCCGTTCAGGCGTCCGCCTGCACCCTTGCCGAGAACTATGCTCGGAAAATCGTTCAATACGGCCAGTCGATTTTGTCCAGGCAATCCAGCGTGACCTTGGGATGCGGTACGGTGATGACGACCTGGATCGCCACCATGAACATGCTGATCGAGTTGGGCGTGAAAAACCCCAACGCCCTTACCCACGAGACGTATCAGATGTTTGCGGACGCATACCGTATCGCCAACGAGGTCTGCGACAAGGAAAGGCAGGTTACCCGATTGACCGCTTTCGGGAAGGAAGCGAATACTGGGCCCAGCAAATTTGAAATGCCTCCCATTTTTTCCTCGCGCGTCGCATCGCAGGGGGACGTTCTCGCATCGACGGCGCTTCACCCTAATACCGCGGAAACGTAGCGGCGAATTTCGCCGCCGGTATTATTCGCTAGTGTGGTGATTTCTAAATTCCGACGATTACGCAGCCAGCATTTTAGGAATTTAGAAATCACCACACTTGGCGAAATTCAGCTCATTATCGCATTTCACGACCTTGCCGCGTCCCAATTGTTTGGCCCGATACATGGCCAAGTCCGCGCGTCGAAGCGCATCGTTCCAATCCGTGTCGTCGTCGTCGAACGATGCAACGCCAATGCTTACGGTAATGCGGACATCCCCCGAATCCGAGGGTATCGTGACAAGAGAAACCTCTTCCCGGATACGTTCCGCCGTTTCCATGGCCCCGGATAGATTGGCGCCAATCAGAAGAAACAAGAATTCCTCGCCCCCATAGCGCGCGGGAATATCCGTGGTTCGAGCCATCGTCTTCAAGGTTGAGGCTAACGAAACCAGGGCGCGGTCCCCCGCTTCATGGCCGAAAGTGTCGTTGATTTGCTTAAAATGGTCGATGTCGATCATCAGCAGGGACGCCGGGGATCCAAACCGTTTGCAGCGACGGAATTCCGTTCCGACCATTTCGGAAAAAGCGCGGCGGTTGTACAGACCGGAAAGGGGGTCCATCCGGGACATTTCCTCGAATTGCGCCTTGGATTTGCGAAGCTCTAATTCCAAGTTTTTGTATTCGCTGATGTCTTGAACAAGTCCGACCATATGACTGGGCCTGTTTTCGGCGTCGTACTGCAATTCGCCGTCACCATTGAGAAAGCGTATGGAGCCGTCGGGCGTAACGATGCGGAATTCCAAGGGGCCGGGTTTTTCACCCGCCGCGCAGGCCGTTATCCACGCCTCCATCGCTTGACGGTCATCAGCATGGATAAGCGATACCAGGGCTTCGACGGTCGGCGTAAACGAATCTGGAGATACCCGGTAAATACGATACGTTTCGTCCGACCAAGACAATTGCCTCTTCAAATCGTAGTGCCAACTGCCGATATGGCCGATCCGCTGCGACTCCGCCAAAATATAGCCGTTTTCGCGCAATTGGTTTTCGGCTTGCTTGCGCTCGGTTATGTCGCGGGAAGCGGCATAGAGAAACGCCTTGCCATCGATTTCAATGCCCGACGCATTGATTTCAACGTCAATAATCACGCCGTCGCTGCGGCGGTGGCGAGTTTCAAAAACCATCTTGCCGCGCCGCGCGATAAGATCGTCGTTGCGCGCCTTGATAACATCCCGCGAGTCCTGGAAATCCCAGTCCGAAACCCGCAGTTTCCCGATGATCGTTTCGTCGTATCGGAGCATGGTGAGAAATGAGTCGTTGGCCGCTTGCAATACGCCATCGCTGTCCAGGATATGGATGCCGTCGCTCGCCGTTTTCAGGATCGTAAGCAAACGGATGTGCTCCTGATCGCGCTGAGCCGAAATCTGAACAAACGCGCGTTTTCGATTCTGGTACAGAAACAGTGTCGCGCTTGTTATCATCGCGACGAATCCGAACCATCCGCACTGCCAATAGACGTGGCGACGCCAAGGAGAAAGAAGCAGATCACGATCTCTGCTGACTGCGACAATCAAGGGCTGATCCATCGCCACCATTTCCGGATACACGGTACGAAAGGCAGCCATGCGGTCCTCGTCGGCCGAGAGCACCCTGCCGTTAAACGCCGATGCGGGCAGGCCGCCTTCCATGTGCCGGGCGAACAGATATCCGGGGGCGTTCAGTTTCTTTCCCGCCGCCATATTCTGATCCGGAGACGTCAAGAACAGCGTGCCGTCCCCATGGATCAGCGCCGCCCACATATCGGGCGAGTAATTTACCGAGTTCAAAAGAGTGCTGAAATATTCCGGATCGAGAGTAGCCGCGACCAAACCGGTGAAGCCGCCGCTTCCATCCGAGGTCGATCGTTCCAAATTGATGGAATAGGTTCCAAGCGCGTTTCGTATGGGTGACGAGACATGGAGAATTCCGGGGGCGTTGCTTGCGCGGGCGATCTTGAAATACTCTCGCCCGGAGAAATCCAATCCGATCAATCCGGCGCGATTGCTGGCGATGGCGATTCCTCGCCCATTCAAGATGAAAAGCGTTTTTACCCCCGGCATTGCGCCGCTCAAGGATTGCAGGTGGTGGTTGATATGGTTCACGCCGCTTTTCTCGGCAAGCAAATCGGGCATGTCGGTTTGCAGTGAAATCAGCGCGTTGTCGACGGCAATCAGTTGGCGTTGCAGGTTCTCGTCGATCACTCTGACTTGGGTCGTCAGCCTGTCGCGTTCCAGGTCCGCAAGGCTGTCCCGGTCGGAAAGTAAATTCCAAGCCATATAGGCGCCCAGACACAACAATCCCGCAAGCAAAGCCATTTGTTCCGCAAGCTCTGCCCCTTTTCGTATTCCCAATGCGAATTCCCCCAGGAGCTTTGTCGAATAACACGCAAGTGGCGTCAGGGTAAAAGAATATTTATTTTAGAATATTACAAGTACTTTATGAATAAGCGGAATTTGACAAATCAATGCTTAAGCATAGTCAATAAGATTGACGGTGGCGGAGGTGGCTGGAATATTTCTTCCGTAAAGACTCGATCCGATTCCACCAAAGCCTTACGCAAAATCAATCTGTTGCGGAAATCATCGCGTCATAAACCTCGCAGGCTTATAAAACTTCAATACTTTCATAGGGCATGACATAGGGCGTGCATCAAGAAAGATATGTGCGTTGACATGATCCATACGGAATATACTAATATATTAGCATATGCTCTACGCCGTTAGTCTGTGTTGCCATTAGGCATGGTAATACCTTAAGCTGAACTTTGGGCATTGCTGGTTAATTGCCGGTAATTCCCGCCATTCTTTTGGGCATCAATCTTTCTTCCTTCCGGCCGCCATCTTCTCCTTCGGGGCTAAGGACAACATTGCGGTTGTTATGCGAGGTGCATGGTGGGCGATGTCGAAGCTGCGGAAAAAAGGAGTGAACTTGTCGCGGTCGCGGTCAAACCGACTGGGCCCCGAGTCTTTCAGACATCAAGACCGTGGATGCGCATTGCAGCGAGGGTGCGGTTGCACGCTTTCGAAGAATCCGACGCGCATACGATAACGGCTTAAATATTTTCAACCAAAGATTGGCCAAATTATACGTTTGGCCTTCTGTGTTTATACGTTAGTCAGTATTGCCATCACGGGGCGTGTCATCTTAGTTTTTTAAACGAAAATTGCTGTGCTTCTGGTTTTATTTTGGCCTGTTGTTGGGTTTATTATTTTTTTACTTCCTTATGCTTTCCGTGTTCCCCTTAAGATGGGGCGTTCTTGAAGTTGTTCTGCGAGGTAGACAGTGAGTGACGCTGAAGCTACGGCAAAGGAAGCGGACGGAGGGGGCGCCGGTGCGGTTGGTTCCGCGTTGTTGCGGGTTGCCGCGGACAAGGTCAGCCGGTTGATGGACCTTGTCGGCGAACTTAGCCTTAGCGTGTCCGAGACCGTTCGCAGTCCGGATCTGGCCGGTCTGGATTTGACCGAGTTCGAAAAGTCGGCTCATCGTCTAAAACTGGTGGTGCGCGAGGTTCAGGATGCCGCCGCCGAATTGCGGCTGGTGCCGGTCGGCGAGGTTTTCCGGCGCATGCGGCGCATGGTCCGCGAGTTGGAACGCCAGACTGGAAAAGAAATCGACCTGATCTTGGAGGGCGAGGATACCGAGATCGACAAGATGGTCGTCGATCGCCTTTACGAACCGTTGGTCCACGTCGTGCGCAATTCCGCCGATCACGGGCTGGAATCGACCGACGAACGCGTGGCGGTCGGCAAATCCAGGAAGGGCAGGATTACGCTGTCGGCCGCGCAAGTTGGCGGCGACATCCTGATTACCGTCGCCGACGACGGCAAGGGACTGAATCGCGAGCGCATTCTGGCAAAGGCGAAGGAACGCGGGCTGTTTGGTCCCGACGACGAGCCCGAGGATGGGGTTCTGTGGAAGGTTATCTTCCATCCCGGTTTTTCCACGGCCGAAGCGGTGACCAATCTATCGGGCCGCGGCGTGGGTATGGACGTGCTCAATACCTCGATCCGGGAACTTCGCGGGCGAATCGCCATCGACAGCGAGACCGGAAAGGGGGTTCGCGTGACCTTGGCCATTCCGTTGACCCTGGCGTTTCTTGACAGCTTGGTCATGCGGGTGGGCAACCGCCTGTTCGCCACGCCGATCGACGTCGTCGCCGAAATTTTTCGCCCCGAAGTGGATCAGATTACCGTGGTGTCGGCCGACGACGGTTCCGAATCCGTCCGCGTCCGCGATGAATTCGTTCCGGTTTGCCGTCTTAACCGGTTTTATGGCGAGGACGGCAGCGCGCCCGCGCCCTTGGAAACGACGATCATCGTCGTGTTCCGCACCTCGGCAGGCCGGATCGGCCTGCAAGTGGACGAAATGTTCGATCAGCAGCAAGTGGTCATGAAACCGCTTCAGGGGCAACTCAGCAAAATTCGCGGCAGTTTCGGGTGCGCCCTTCTGGGAACCGGTGAAATAGCGGTCGTGCTTGACTGCGAACAATTGGCTGAACGGGCGCGGTTATGCTGAACGAATGGAATGGAAAATCGCGCGGATACGACCGGGTCAGGGATTGGCTGAACGAGCGTTGCGGCATCTTTTATTCGGACACCAAGCGCGAACTTCTGACCCACCGTCTTGGCCGCGTCGTCGACCAGTTTCAACTGTCCGGGTTGGACGAACTGGCCGACATCATCGAATACGATACGCGCCATGACGTGGTTCTGGCCGTCATGCATGCCGCGTCGACCAATTACACTTACTTTTTCCGCGAACCGCAGGGGCTGGATTTTTTCCGCGACACCATTTTGCCGTCCTTGTCGGGCCAAGCGGAAATTCGCGTGTGGAGCGCGGCGGCGTCTTCCGGCGACGAGGCGTACACGCTTGGGATCATCGCCGCCGAGGCGTGCGGCATCGAGGCGGCGCAACGGCGCGTCTCCATTCTAGGAACCGATATCAGCGAGCCGACCCTTTCCATAGCCGAACGGGGAATATACAAATCAAACCATGTGGAGAGTGTTACGCAATCAGTAATGTCTCGATATTTTAAGTCAGTAGGAATAGAACAATACAGAATAAGCAAAGAAATAAGCGCGATGTGTACGTTCAGAAGGCTTAATTTGAAGGCGTTCCCGTACCCATTCAGGCGTGAATTTGATGTGGTTTTTTGTAGAAACGTTCTTTATTACTTTGATAAATTTCACCAAAACGCCGTTCTTGAGGCGATTTACGATGTTACCGCGCCGGGCGGGTGGCTGATAACCAGCGTTACCGAGGCCGTGCGGGAATTGGGGACCAGATGGTCCCCAATAGGCGGCGGCATCTACCGGAAGGAGAAATGATAAAAATGTCCCCCAGTCGCCGCGTGCGCGTCTTGATCGTGGACGATTCGGCTTTGGTCCGAAAGGTCCTGTCGGTCGGCATGGCAAAGGACCCGGGTATCGAGGTGGTCGGAATGGCGTCCGATCCTTACCAAGCCCGCGATCTTCTGGTCGATTTGCGTCCGGACGTCATCACCCTTGACGTGGAAATGCCGCGGATGGACGGCGTTTCCTTTCTGAAAAAATTCATGCCGGTGATGCCGACTCCGGTGGTGATGATCAGTTCGCTGACCCAAAAAGGTAAGACCATCACCATGGAGGCCTTGGAGGCCGGGGCGGTGGATGTGATCGCCAAGCCGGAGGTCGGCGTGGCCGACGGCATGCCGCTGATGTTGACCGATATCTGCGAACGGGTTAAGGCGGCCGCCGCGGTGGATGTGTCGCGTTACCTTCGCCACCACGACGATGTCGGGCGAGTCGAATCGGCGCCGACCTCGCTGGCGGAAACCACCGACCGCATCATCGCCATCGGCGCCTCGACCGGCGGCGTCGAGGCGTTAAGACGGATTCTTCCGGCGTTTCCCGCCGATTGTCCCGGCATCGTGATCGTTCAGCATATGCCATACGGGTTCACGTCGTCCTTTGCCGAACGTCTCGACAGCGTTTGCCGCATGCGCGTCCATGAAGCCAAACACGGCGACCGCGTCATGTCCGGCGCCATCCTGATTGCTCCGGGCGGCAACCAGCACATGACCGTGGTTCGTTCCGGCGGCGAGTACCGAGTGGCGATGACCGACGGCGAACCGGTCAACTATTCAAGACCGGCGGTCGACGTTTTGTTCAATTCGGTCGCCGTTGCCGCAGGACGCAACGCCACCGCCGCCATTCTTACCGGAATGGGCAAGGACGGCGCGCTAGGGTTGCTGGCGATCCGCACGGCCGGAGGCCAAACATTCGCCCAGGACGAGGCGAGCAGTATTGTGTTCGGCATGCCTTATGCCGCCGTCGAAGTCGGAGGAGTGGGGATGTCCGCTCCCTTGGAAAAAATTCCTGCGCTGCTGGTGCAGGCTGCCACGCGTCACTGAAGGAGAGCATCATGGCGGAGCTTACTGAGCAAGAGGCGAGAAACCAAACGTCGTCGGAAGCCGAGAACTCCGATCTGGTGTTCAACGAGGAGAACGACATCAACGACATGTACTTGACGTTCGGCGTCGCCGGCGAGGAGTACGGCATCGGTATCGGCTACGTGACCGAGATCGTCGGCATGCAACGGATCATGGAAGTGCCCGACGTGCCCGCCTTTATCAAAGGGGTCATCAATCTTCGCGGCAAGGTCATTCCGGTCATGGACGTCCGCTGCCGCTTCCACATGGCCGAGAAACCCTACACCGAGCGGACGGTGATCATCGTTCTCGACATCGACAGCATTCCCGTCGGTCTGGTGGTCGACAACGTCAGCGAGGTTCTTGAAATCCCCGAAACTCAAATCGATCAGCCGCCGCATTTCGGCGGCAGCCGCGACGACAAAAGCGTGATCCGCGGTTTGGGAAAACAGGGCGAAAGGGTGGCGATCCTGTTGGACATCAATCGTCTGGTTTCCGATCAGACCGTTGACTTGCGCCAGGAAATCAATCGGCTGCGGGGGGCTGCATAGGCCATGTTCATATTGATCTTCAACCAGAAAGGCGGCGTGGGCAAGACCACAACCGCCATCAATTTGGGGGCCGCCCTGGCAAAAAAGGGCGACCGTCAGGTGCTGCTGGTTGATTTGGATCGACAGACCCATCTGACGGCGGCTTTGGGACATCGGGCCGAAAGTCACGATTGGAACGTGACCGATTGGCTTGTCGGGGAAAGTGGCCAAACAATCCCCATCGCCCCGCGACTTTCCTTGGTTCCAGGCGATTGCGATCCTCCGGAAACCCGCCAAGTGGCGGCGGCGGTTCTGGAAGCGCTCAAGGACCCGGACCGGATCGTCATCGGCGACGCGCCGCCGACCTGCGATGCGGTGGTGGCAAGTCTGATGGCGGCGGCGGATTGCGTGCTGACCCCGCTGGAAGCGGATTTCCTGGGCATGCAGGGCATCAGCCGCCTGTTGCAGATGATGAAGCGGCTTGATGTTCCTTGGGGTCGCCTGCGCCTGCTGCTGTGCCGGTACGACCACCGGCTGATCGTTCATCGCGAAGTCCGCGAACGCCTGGATCAGCGTTTCCGCGACGGGACTCTGCTGCCCGTGATGATCCGGATGTCGGTGCGTTTGGCCGAGGCGCCCGGACACGGCGTCAGCATTTTCGAGTATTCGCCCAACAGTTCCGGGGCGAAGGATTATGTGGAACTGGCTGAACATCTGCTGGCCGATCGCTTCGGCGGCAGTCGGCGAATCACGATGACGGAGGATGCATGACCACGAAACGCAGACCACGACGAAGCGTCGGCGGGCTCATGCCCAACGATCCTCTGAATTGGGTGAGTGACGAGGGAGGGGGGACCCCCTCCGAGACCAAAGCGGCGGAGCCGGTACAAGATGAGCAGGTTGCCGCCAGTACGGACGATGAAGCGGTTGGATCGGTCAAGGATGATCCGGTCCCTGCCAGTGCAGACGATGATGCAAATCAGGAAGGGAGTAGTGCGATGGTTGACGTGAATAATGCTCAAGGCGTCGGAAACGACAAAGCCCTTAAGGAACTTCGTAAGATCGTTGCCGCCTTCCAGGCTGGAAAGCTTGCAACGCGGGTCGATGCTTCAAACTATCAGGGCGAGTGGGCCAATGTGTTCGAGGGCTTGAACGGCCTGGGCGAGACCCTTAGCGGATTGGGCGCGGACATAAACAACATGTCGGCGGAACACGACAAAGGCGATATCGACGTGGTCGTTCCCGCCGCCTCGTATACCGGCGACTATGCCAAGATTGCCAAGGGCGTCAACGATTTGGTCGCCAGCCACATCGCGGTCAAGAAAAAGGCCATGGCCTGCATCCAGCAAATCGGCCTGGGCAATTTCGACGCGCCGCTGGAAGTGTTTCCCGGCAAGAAGGTGTTCATCAACGAAAGCATCGAAGGCTTGCGCGCCAATTTGAAAGAAGTGATCGGCGAAATTCAGCGCCTGATCGTTGCCTCGGCGGAGGGGAAACTGGGCGAACGCGGTAATGCCAAGCAGTTCAAGGGCGGGTTCGCCGACTTGATTAACGGCATCAACAATATGCTCGACGCCATCCTGATCCCCATCGGCGAAGGCAACCGCATTCTCGACCAGATCGCCAAGGGCAAGATCGACGAGATGATCGCTCAGACCTATAAGGGCGACCACGAGAAGATGAAGCAGAACGTCAACGGAATCGCCCAGGTCCTGCAAAGATTCCAGGCCGAATTCGCCAAGCTGACCGAGTTCAGCCGCCAAGGGCAACTTGACAAGCGCGGTGAAGCGGCAGCCTTCCAGGGCGCCTATAGCGAGGTGATCAAGGGCGCCAACGAAATGCTCGACGCCATCCTGCTTCCCATCGGCGAGGGCAACAGAATTCTGCTGCAAATCCGTGGTGGTAATTTGCGGGAAAAAGTCGAGATCGAATGCCATGGCGATCACGAGAAGATGAAGAATGCGATCAACGGCGTCCATGGATGGTTGGCGGCGCTGATCAAGTTCGTCACCGGCATCGCCACCGGCGATTTGACGGTGCAAATGGACAAGGCGTCCGACCAGGATCAGATTCACGAATGGTTGATGATGCTGAAGGCCAATATCGGCGCGCTGGTCGCCGATGCGGGCATGTTGTCGGTCGCCGCCGTCGAGGGCCGCTTGGCCACCCGCGCCGACGCCACCAAGCACCAGGGCGATTACCGCAAGATCGTCCAGGGCGTCAACGAAACCCTGGACGCGGTGATCGGTCCGCTGAACGTGGCCGCCGGATACGTGGATCAAATCTCCAAGGGGGCCATTCCGGCAAAGATCACGGACAGTTACAACGGCGATTTCAACGTGTTGAAGAACAACCTCAACACCTGTATCGACGCGGTCAACGCGTTGGTCGCCGACGCCAACATGCTGTCGGTCGCCGCCGTCGAGGGCCGCTTGGCCACCCGCGCCGACGCCACCAAGCATTTGGGCGACTTCCGTAAGATCGTCCAGGGGGTCAACGAAACCCTGGACGCGGTGATCGGTCCGCTGAATGTGGCGGCGGGTTATGTGGATCAAATCTCCAAGGGGGCCATCCCGGCCAAGATCACCGACAGTTACAACGGCGATTTCAACATCCTGAAGAACAACCTCAACACCTGTATCGACGCGGTCAACGCGTTGGTCGCCGACGCCAACATGCTGTCGGTCGCCGCCGTCGAGGGCCGCTTGGCCACCCGCGCCGACGCCACCAAGCATTTGGGCGACTTCCG
>Ga0316224_1001694_pt1 | contig 22997 bp, 26 predicted proteins | sample TBH18013metaG_FD_206254 | JGI IMG/M metagenome (GOLD analysis project Ga0316224, IMG submission 206254) | Freshwater microbial communities from Trout Bog Lake, Wisconsin, USA - TBH18013 | ecosystem: Environmental > Aquatic > Freshwater > Lake > Hypolimnion/Profundal zone | place: USA: Wisconsin... | reverse complement strand
GCCGATCATCCGGTCAAACGGGTCGATGAATTGCTGCCATGGAATATGAGCAGCGTCCGAGCGCGACTGGATCAACGCGACGCCGCTTGAGCAAGCGACCCACGCGTGCCTGGCCGGACGCTTACGAGATTGAGACACGCGGGCGAACTATGGCATCGGTCAAGGCGGCGGTGATGGCGTCGAGGTTGGCAACATCGGCGGCAGATAAGCGGAAGGAGATGAAGTTGGGGATTTCGGACATGGAGGTTCCTATGGTGTTGAGAGGACGTTGGACAAAAGGGGGAGAGACGAAATCAGCAAATCAGCCGTAGCCCTTACTTCTTTCATTAGTGGCCATTTTGAAGGAGCTCGTCCCTGGGAGCCTTACGGCATCAGGAGGCGGACTTTGGTTTGACGCTGGACAAGGGAATGAGGGATCGGGCCGTAGCCCTGGCTTCATTCAATAGTGGCTGTTTTGAAACAGACAGAGTTAGACAGGCTCCAGACCGCGGATTTATCCTCGGCCCCCGACCTCTCAGGAGGCTGCTACAGCTGCCTGTCGCTCCCGACCCACTGATCTGCGGCCCCGGCCGTACACGACTCGGTGCCCCTTCCCAGGAGTCGCATTGGCCCATGCGGCCTCCAGCCCTATCCGAGGCAACGGCGCCAAGCCACCTTCTTCGGCCCAACGTCTGCCAGGGCGGCGGACAGCGACGGATAGGCGATCTCAGGGCGCTGGTAGCGGCCCGGAGCAGCCATCAGGACCCCCGATTGGCCTTCAGGTGCTGGGGTGACCAGAAAGGCATCATTCCGGCGATAGGCGCTTTCAGGGAAGGCGCGGCCCGTCGGTGGCTGTATCGAGATCAAGTCCCATGTCTCGTCACGGTCGCAATGGAACTGCCACCCAGAGGCTCTTGGGTGGGATTGGAGGGCTTCGAGGGTCTCAAGGTCGCCTGAGGAGAAGGAACGGAAGGCGGCAACGGCGGTGAGGCTGGCTTGTGACATGTGCGCTGGCGATCCCGTTTTTATGTTCATATAGGACAGCAGACCTGTCCCTATATCTCTACCGCCCTTGCAACGATCTTAGGTGGCGGCGGCTGTATCGGGGATCAGACCGGGAATGTACAGGACAAACCGGACCCGGAATAACGAAGGGGTGCTGGGTGAGGCTTTTCGTTCACAGTGTTGGATACCGTGTAGACGGGCTCTCAGCCTCCTCCAGTCACCCCGGAAACCTCAGGACCACTTGACGCACCGCATCGGCAGTCCAGGCCCCACCGCGCGAAGTCTTGATCCCCTTGGCGGCAAGGTCGTTGGCGATCTGGCGAAGGCTGGCACCTTCAGATCGCATGGCGGCAACCATTGGACCGACAGAGGAGGCGAAGGCGTCGGCTTGGCGCTGTAGGGCTTCGCGACCCTTGGCGCTGTCCACCTTCGGCCCGCCTTTCCAGCCTCCCAGAACCGTTCCACGAGCCTTGGCAGCGGCTAACGCGGCCTTGGTGCGGGATGAGATGGCGCGTCGCTCTCCCTCGGCAATAACGGCCATGATCCCCACCATCGTCCGATCCGCGTGGGGCATGTCCACCGCGACGAAGGGCACGTCGGCTTTGGCCAGTCCGAGGAGGAAGTGAGCGTCACGGCTGAGACGGTCCAGTTTGGCGATCACCAGAGACGACCCGGTCAGGCGACAATGTTGCATCGCCTGTGCCAGAGCAGGCCGGTCATTGTTCTTCCCGCTCTCAACCTCGGTGAAGGCCGCTTTCAGGGTCCACTGACCGCCATTGAGATAGGCCATGACAGCCGCTTCCTGCGCCTCCAGACCCAGACCAGACCGACCTTGGTTCTGGGTTGATACGCGATAGTAAGCGACGAAATTGCCCTCAGCCATTGGTGTATTCTCCGTGACGATGTTCGTCGTCAAGAAACCTACATAGGAAGATCACGAGGTACAAGGGTTATTTCGGCATCGTGGCCACCGAACCTTCAGACCGAGGGTGGTATCCTCGTTTCGATGACCAGACCGACGTCATCGTCCGACCTGTCATCGTCACGGCTGCCTGTCGCCAAGCGCTGCTGCTGCACACGCTGCACCACAAAGCGCGACACGACGCCGCGCGAATAATCGCCAAGGCCACAAAGAGGACCCCAGGGGGTTTCCAGGAAGGCTCTTCAAAAAGGCGGCTAAAGAGTTGTTGGTTATTGTTCATCCCGTCTGTGATGACGAGAGCCGCCGCGCCGCGCCCCGCCCCATCTACCCTTATGTCGTTGGGGTATCATAATGGGTCGCCCGTCCGTCTTCTGGGGTATGGGGGTCCTTCAGGCCACCGAAGGAAAGCCGGGGGTATGACAATCTGTCCTGCCCTCGGCTTCCGGGCCGGGGCCGTATCTGGTGACGTCCGATTAGCAGTATCCACCGCCGAGGCGGCGGCATACACTACGTATCTGCAACAGATATGGAAAGACAGCGAACTCATGCGCCCCTCTCTGATTGGCTTTATCCTTTTGATCCCGCTCACGCTGAGCGGATGCGGCCACAACCTCAACCTGATGGCTGCGGATGGAACGATGGGAACTGGCCGAGCAACCGGCTTTGGGGGCAAGGGCACCCTGGACGTTCAGATCGGCAGCCGCAGCTACACTGGCACCTGGGTAAATGCACAGGGCGGGTCCGTCGGCTTCGGCACAGTAGGGCGCACCGCGTTTACCACCACGTCAGTCGATGCCAACAGCACCGGCAACGCCATGCTCCATTCGGTTGATGGCGGGACGCTCAGGTGCCAGTTCGCCTTTGGCGGTATGAGCGGGACGGGCTACGGCGAGTGCCTGGACGGCGGTGGCACACATTACGACCTCCAGATAATGTAGCGAGCCGACCGTTCGCCACAACCAACCTACGTGAAAGAGAAATCTATGAAGCGCATTGCCGCAGTATTCGTGCTCACCTTCCTCCTGCCGTCAGGCGCCTTTGCGTGCATGGGCTACACAGGTCCGGGTGGTCCCTGCTCTACTGGACCCGGTGGGGGTCTTTCAACCGGTCCTGGCGGTGGCCTGTCCACTGGTCCCGGTGGCGGACTTTCGACTGGTCCAGGCGGTGGGCGTTCAACAGGACCCGGCGGCGGCTTGTCCACTGGTCCCGGCGGGGGGCTGTCAACCGGTCCAGGTGGCGGCATGTATACGGGTCCAGGTGGAGGAGCGTCCACTGGCCCCGGTGGTGGCCTCTCGACGGGTCCCGGCGGTGGCCTATCAAACGGTCCTAACAATTGGCGGCGGATTAACTAGCCCTCCCGACACGCTCTTGCCTCCCATTCAAACCGGGGGGCAAGTAGACCAGTGGGGTCAACCTGTGGGGGCATCCTGTGGGGGCGGTTCCGAAAGTTGATCCGATAAGGACCTGTAATTGCTCATATTTTAATGGCGTTTGAGCGTTGGCGTCCCGTAGGGGATTCGAACCCCTGTTGGTGCCGTGAGAGGGATGATTTTTGATCTCCCACCGTCTCTCAGTATCTGACCTATCTATATGATTTTACTTGATTCTGTCTCACTTCATCTCTACACGTTCGTGAATGATCCGGAACGGCTGTTCCGGATGGATTCCGTATGGCGAGGGACACCAATGGCACGTTTGTTGAGGGATGCGAAACTAGACACACGCACCGCGCGACTGCGGCTCACACCTCGCGGAGAGCCATATTGGCGCACAATGGAAGAGGGGCGCGCCGTCGGTTACCGTCGCCTAGATGGCGGCAAACCAGGAACATGGACAGCAAGACTCGGCATCAAAACTGATGGCAAGACAAGCTACAAATTCCACGCCTTGGGGAACGCCGACGACTTTAACGACGCGGATGGTGCAGACGGGGCCACCGTGCTGACATTTGGGCAGGCTCAGAAGGTTGCTCGCGATTGGTTCCAGGCCGTAGCACAAGCCGGCGGGAGGATGATTAAGCCTCTCACCGTAAGTGACGCCCTCGCTCTGTATATGAAAGATTATATAAGCCGTTCAGATCGCGCGACGAAAACGACTCTTTCGGTTGCAGCAACCCACATCCTATCGTCTTTCGGCCCCCGTTCCGTGGCAGACCTGACGACGGCTGAGATTACAGACTGGCGTAACGGGTTGGTCCAACACCCTGCCCATCGTCGAAAAACCAAAGACGGCAAACCGTCACGGGCTGACAACGTCAAAGCTGCTGAAATCCTGGCAGCGAAGAGGATACCTGCTACCTTCGCAGAGGCACGACGAAAACGGCAGGCCTCCGCCAACCGCGTCCTTACGCTCCTGAAAGCCATACTAAACCATGCATTCAAGACGGGTCGCGTGGAGTCGGATCTTGGGTGGCGCCGTGTCGCGCCATTCAAGAATGCGGATCAGCCGCGAATTCGATACCTCACCGACGATGAGTCCCAGCGGCTCGTCGCTGCCTGTGAACCTGACTTTCAGGCTCTGGTCATTGCGGCGCTGCTGACGGGCGCAGATTACGGCGAACTGCGGACAGCGCGTGTCCGTGATCTGGACACAGTGGGCGAGACCCTGACCGTATCAAAAAAGCGAGGCCCGCATGCAATCAGACTTACCATAGCAGCAACCAGTCACTTCGCGACTTTAGGGGAAGGGAAAGGTCATGACGATCTCCTCATGACGCGGAAGGGCGGCGAGCCGTGGGAAGATTCACATCAAGTCCGTCGGATGGCCGCCGCCTGTGAGGCTGCTAACATTGTCCCTCGTATCAATTATCATGTGCTGAGGCATACGTTTGCGACACGAGCATTAAGGAGAGGCGCCCCGATGCACCACGTTGCACACCAGCTTGGACACACGAACACCCGGACGACGGAACGGCATTACGCTCACGTTATCCCTTCAGACGCGGGATTAGCGATACAGCAGTCAATGGGCGATCTAAGGTTTAGCACGCACGAAGGTGCAACTGCCCCATCAGGCGACAGGCTAGACCAAATCGTCTCCCTCCCCGTCGTCGCAGTCTGCGACGACACGGGCAAATGTCAAAATGCATGATTGCCGTCAGGTAGCGTGTCGGACTTACCCCGCACCTCGGATGACGGCTGTCGGTTGGTTGGCCAGAAATCCTTTGACGGAATGCCAATCGACTAGTGAACTGCGGCCGACTTTGACAAATCGGATGTGCTTGTTTCCAGCTAAGCGGTAAAGCGTGGCCCGGCTTATACCGGTGCGCGCAACGACAGATGCTATTGTCGCAGTGATCGGCTCGATGGGGCTAGAATCGCTTATCATTAGTGAATCTCCTTCAAATTGAGTTGGCCTAATTCTCCATTAGAAAGCTTTTTCGTTCCAGCAACGCGAACTGCGAAAATAATTTCGACATCAGTGCGGCGGCGGGTTGCCCTTTCCCTGAGGTTACAATACCTGCCAGCGAACCATTGATTGCATATCCATACTATTCGCTTAAGGTAGCGGCTTGGAACGTTGGAACGAGAGAAGTTATGGGCACGTTGAAAATAGTCGTCTACGGAGGAATATTTGTCTGGTTGGGGTTGAGCGGATGCGCCGTGAACCCCGACCGCACTCCCACAAATGCTGAGCGCCTGGACACTTTGCGGCGGGATAGAATGGCGAGCTTTGAGGCTGACTCGGCTTGGGTTAAGGGAAGCGAGAACGATCTCGCACCGGCCCTAGCAGCTTATGCGGCAGATCGGGGCTGCGAAGGGGAAACCTTCAGTCTTGCGAAAGGCAAAATCGAATATTATAGCAAAGACAGAACCTCTTACTATAGCCCGGTAGGCGATCCCACCGATCGGTTGATGCTGTCCCTGATCGATGGAGCACATATGAACGCTGCCCGCTCTCTGGTAAACCTGGGAGATCAAGCTGCCAGAAAACACTGCTATACCGTCGCCCGAAGGACCTATTCAGATGTCATCGCTGTATTTGTCGGGAGCAACTACGCGGCGTATCGTCAGAAGGCTCAAATCGGAATTGAAGAAATTCACGGCTTGAAAGGGCGAACGTAGTAAGCGTTTGATAGGCTAGGGGCGGTTGGGCGGATGATCCAACCGCCCTCACTCCCCTCCTACTATCCTTCGTCGTCGGACGGCTCGGTCCAGTATCCGGTTTCGTTCACCTGACGCTCCCGATCCGCAATCTGTTGGAGGATCGCCTTCGCCCGATCAGACCGGTCTTGTCGTGCGATGCGGGACCATTGAGCGTCCCGCTCCTCAAGCCAAAGCACACGTGCAAGCCTTTCTTCGTCGGTCGGATATGGATCGTTCGGCCCCAACCGCTCGCCCAACTTCTTGAAGTCGTCATCCGACCAATTACCATTGCCCATTAGCTACATTCCCTATCGAAGAGCCACAGCGTTGCCGGTGAGGCGCCTGTCCGCAAAATGGACCATGATCCCAAAATCTTCTCGTCAAACATGATTAATTAGCTTTCAAAATTCGTCACGAAGCACTGTTGCTCCGCTGCTATATAGCGGACGGTCGGTGATTCATCACGGCTTGTCAGCGAAAAGTCCAACCAGGAATATCCCATATCGAAGAGTCTACCGCGTCCTCTATACATGGGACCAAATCTTACCATTGATGATCTTGCTAACATAACCGCGCGTCACACCAAGGGCAGCGGCAACCGACGCAGCCTTCTCGCCAGCGGAAACCCGATCTCGGATATCTTTCACTTGGGCTTCAGTGATTTTGGCGCGACCGTGTTTCGAACCACGAGCGTGGGTCGGTAGAGGCGAATCGCAGGCCAAAACTCCGTGGTCGGGCCTGACGCACTTTCTGTTCCCGCAGAGCCTTCGCAGGATTTTGTCATACGGCACCGGTGAACCGTAAAAGTCCCTGAGCAACCGGCCAATGGACAGCGTCCAACCCGTATCATCGAACGGACTCACCTCTCCGCGACGTTTCACCACGACTTGGGGGTAGCCCTTGGGGTTAGTGTCGCCTGTCCACTCCCAACATCCTGAGGTTGGATTTTTCGAAACCTTAGCCATAATAACTGACAAGTAAGTTCCGAAAGAAAACTTCTTAACGGGTTCTAACAAACAAATCTGTTTCATTGATTGTCTACAATACTAATAATATAAATAGAAGAAAATGTATTAGAGACAACCATTAAAACAATTGGCTCTCTGGTAACATCTTTTTTCCGTCCATCTACAGGACAAGCTGCTTCACTCCCATGGGGTTAGCCCTGATCAAGTCGTCCTGCTGCCTGAACACCGGCAGGTCGGTTGTGGTATTATTAAACATCAAATTCTCTCTTCATCTCAGGTTCGACACACCGCGTCCCGGCAGGAAAGAGCGGCGTGTGAAATGGTGGTCGCGGTCCTGCACATTATCTAATAGGCAGGTCGCTGCTTGGAACCAACGCTCCGAGAATCTTTTTTGTCCGGCCTGTGATTACGAGGCCCGCCGCCGGATACCGGGCACTTTGGCCTTGAATAAGGTCTTACAACTGCCGAGCCACCCGCGCCGCGACCTCGGAACTGATGGTTGCCCATCCCTGAGTTCCAGGCCGGTGAAGATATGGCACTGGCACCGCCAGCGCTTGAACCTGATCCAGCACCCAGGCATAACGGTAGGGTCGCGCCCCTGCCAATCTTTGGCGATCCGCTGGGGTGGTGAGGTGCTTCGGAAACGTGGCGGCAAGTTCGCCTTCTGTTAGAGGACCATGACAGGCAACGATGGTGCAAACGCCTACAACCGCTCCCGAACCTTTCTCGATAATACCAACCTGCTCGCGAATGTGGGTCGCGTTCGTCCGCAATTCCCAGGATTTGACGCCAGAAATCACAAGCGCATTCCAGCGCGGTATTAAAAAGAAGGCGCGCTTGATCATAACGTATTCCCCGTTGTCGATTCCATTGCCTGAAACGCACTATAGGTTAACTGCAAGCCGCTGTCGGCTACTTTCGTTCAATCCGTAAAAATAACATAATCGTCCAGTCCTCGGCGGAAAACCGCCATTTAATAGGTCATATCCGCCAGAGTGGCTTGTCATTAGCCTATTATTTCGATGTGCTTTCGGGGCTGCTGGTGCCATGCCTCGCGTTACGTCCAGCGCCGAAATGCGCCCACCGATTAAGAATTTTCCTAATTTTGTCAATTTCGTAGCTATGAAATTAAGAATCCTAAATAATGTTCCAGGACAGCATGCAAAGGACAGGGCCGTGATTTTGGATTTTTAGAATTCGACTTCAGAAAATCATTCTAAAATGTCGGGATAATTCTAAAAATCTCTGCAACTTATTGATAACAATGGAAGATATTAAGAATGCTAAATTCAGAATTCTTAATATCAACGGCCCCTGATACTCCAAGGGTAGGATTGGGGAGGTGTCTCGGCGCCTGCGCCACCCGGGTAGATCCGATCGGTATCGTTCTAGGACTTCGCTCATTCGATGCCTTATGCGGGCCGCATGCCAAGGGAGGATCGCTTGCCCCGCATTTTGAGCATGGGAGTGATTCCGGGCCGACACAGCAAGTTACGACGGAGCAGTGTATGAACCTTGGTAACGCTCGTTGTTGAGGATCAAACAGTATGTCTCAGAAAAAGTTCGTCGCTTACTATCGCGTCAGCACTGCCAAGCAGGGACGCAGTGGGCTTGGACTTGAGGGACAGCGGGACGCAGTGCGAGCTTTCCTCGATATCAGCACCGGACGGCTTCTCGATGCGCTCACAGAGGTTGAGTCTGGAAAGAACAATGATCGGCCCCAGCTCGCGAAGGCGCTTGAGACCTGCCGTCTGACAGGTGCGGTGCTGGTAATTGCCAAACTTGATCGCTTATCCCGCGACGCACACTTTCTGTTGGGGCTGGAGAAAGCAGGCGTCGAGTTCGTTGCCGTCGATATGCCGAACGCAAACCGTTTGACGGTCAGATTGATGGCTGTCATCGCCCAAGAAGAACGGGAGATGATTGCCGCTCGCACGAAGTCGGCACTCGCAGCGGCAAAGGCACGCGGAACGCAGCTTGGGGGATGGCGGGGCGGCCCCAAGGTCGAATGCTCCCTCGGCAGAGAGGCACAGACGCGGCAGGCAGATAGCTTTGCCGCATCGCTCTTCCCAATGATATCTGAAATGAGCCAGAAAGGTATGAGCCTTCGCGTTGTAGCTGGTGAGCTAACGGCAAAGGGGATCAACACTGCCCGTGGCGGGGCTTGGACGGCAGCAGCGGTGCGTAGCGTGCTTATGCGTCAAGTCGATAGCGGGGACGAGACGGCCTCTGTGCGACGCTCCTAGGCAGACTTGCTTCTGCGCCCACGACTGTGTTGATATGTTGGGCGCCCCTTCGCCCATCATGCTGCCCTGATGTCGGCAGATGCTTTCTTGCGACTCGGTTCGGGCGATCAAGGTTGAGCACGTCAGCCTGATGCAGTTGCCCCAGCGACAAGTTCCGTCTCAGAACGTCGCCTGTAATCTCCTCCCATCCATTCCGTATAAACTACGTATGGTGCTGACTTTCACCGGGAGAGGTTGTCTAACCCATTGATTTCATTGGCGTCCCGTAGGGGATTCGAACCCCTGTTGGTGCCGTGAGAGGGCACTGTCCTGGGCCTCTAGACGAACGGGACATCGGCCAAGAAGGGTTGTTTAGCCCGGGACTTCTGGAACCTCAAGCCCTCAAATGCCGAGTCTGCCACCAGCAGTCATAGCGCATTCATCCGGCGCGGGGCCCCTCCCCCATCGCTCAGGCATTCAGCCACAACCCGAACCGACCCGGCCACACCGCCGGAATGCAGAACCAATCGCGTCACGTATCCTCACCAACCGCCTTCCGCTTGAGCAGCCGCAACCGCTCCTCCCCTCCCGCCGTCTTAGGATCGATTTCCATGACCTTCTGCCATGCCGCATAGGCCCCCTTCCAATCCTCCCTGGCGGTGGCGATGTCAGTCAGGGTGCGGAACGCGGCGAAATCTCGCGGTTCCAGTTGCACGGTCTGTTCCAGATCGTGGATCGCCCCGTTCACATCGCCCGCGTGGTACCGCGCCCGAGCGCGCTGACGCCAGGCTTCGGCCATCTCGGGTTGCAGGGTGATCGCGTCGGAAAAAGAGCCCACCGCCTCATCGTCCTGGCCCGCTTCCAGCGACCGCAGCCCCCGGCTCATAAGCAAGGTGACCGTCGGGGTGCCCGCGTGCAGCCATGTTTGTTCGATTTGGCCTTCCAGCGCGGCGGCGGCCTGCTCGTTCGGCGCGGCTTTCAGCGCGTCGAGCAGTTTGTCCGTGGCCGCACCCTTGTCGTTCGGGGTTTGGGCCAGGACCGGCGCGGCGAGGCAGAGGATCGCTAACACAACCGCGTAGAGAGTCCCCTGCCAGGACCGACACATCCCCATGCTACGCGGGCACACCCGGCGGACGCGGGCCGCCGGCCATCCAGTCCAACAACTCGATCGTATGCACGACCGGCAGCGCATCGCCTGACAACTGGGTGATGCAGCCGATATTGCCGGCGGCGATCAGGTCGGGTTTCGTCGCCTTCAGGTTGCCCAGTTTCCGATCCCGCAGACGTCCGGCGATCTCGGGTTGCAGCAGATTATACGTGCCGGCCGATCCGCAGCAGATATGCGGCTCGCGCGGTTCCACCACCCGAAAACCGGCCTGCTTCAGCAAAGTCTTCGGTTCCGCCGTGATCCCCTGCCCGTGTTGCAGACTGCACGCGGAGTGATACGCCACGGTCAGGCCGGGCGCCGCGCGCGTCGGCGCATAGCCGAACCGGGCCAGGAACTGCGTCACATCGACGGTCAGGCCGGCGATCCGCTCGGCCTGAACCCGGATCGCGTCCGGTTCCGACCGGAACATGAAGCCGTAATCCTCCACCGTGGTGCCGCAGCCGGAGGCGTTGATGACAATGGCGTCCAGGCCTTTCTCCCCTGCCCAGGCCTCGATATTGGCGCGCGCCAGCCCCATCGCCCGGTCGTGCTGACCGATATGATGGTTCAACGCGCCGCAGCATCCGGCCCCGCGGGAGACAACAACCTCCACACCCAGCCGCGTGAGCAGCCGGATCGTCGCCTCGTTGATGCGCGGCATCAGCACCTGCTGGGCGCAGCCGGTCATTAGCGCGACGCGCGCCTTGCGTACGCCCTCGGCCGGATAGACGCGCGGTTTTTCCACCGGACTGGGAGCCGGCACGGACGCGGGTGCCAGCGACAGCATCGCGCGCAGCCGTTGCGCCAGCATCGATTCGCCCGGGATCAACCGCCCGAGCGGACGCGCAAGACGGGCGCCGGTCAGCGCCGCGCGGAACAAAGCCGGGCGCGGCAGCAGGAATCCCAGCAGCGACCGCAACGACCGCTCCGCGAACGGGCGGCGATAGGTTTGCTCGATATAGGTGCGGGCGTGATCGACCAGGTGCATGTAGTTCACGCCAGATGGGCAGGTCGTCATGCAGGACAGGCACGACAGGCAGCGATCGACGTGGCGCACCACCTCTTCAGTGGCGGGACGGCCGGTTTCCAGCATGTCCTTGATCAGGTAGATGCGGCCGCGTGGGCTGTCGAGCTCGTCACCCAGCAGCAGGAAGGTCGGGCAGGTTGCGGTACACATGCCGCAATGGACACAGGTCCGCAGCACCGCGTTGGACGAGGCGGTTTCCGGGTCGCGGAGCTGTTCGGCGGTGAAATTCGTTTGCATGGACCGCCTACTCGAAGGGTTTTCTGGGCGGGATCAAGCGGTGCTGACGAATCGTCAATCCCAGACATCCCACCGCGATAAGAAGAAAGACAAGCGACAGCCAGGGATCGGTTTTGTCGTACAGCGCGACGATCACCACCATCACCAGCGAAAACGCCATCGTGAAGAACTGGACATTCATGACGGGGTTCACCCGGTTGAACTGCACATGCTGATACCCGGCAACGTAGCAGGTAACGAGAAACATCACATTGGCGATCCAGCCCGGGATCATGATCATCCTCAAAGTCCCGCGTAAAGCCGGCCGGGATTCAGAATGCCGGCCGGGTCCATCGCGGCTTTCACGCCCCGGGTGATGCGCGCCAGCGGGGCGGCTTCATCGGGCACGACCCGAACCGTCGCTCGCAGTGTATCGGGGGCCCGCACCAACATCCAAACACCGCCCGCCGCGCGCGCCGCTGCTTCGACCGCCGCATGGGTCGCGGTGTCCGCCGGGCCGGCCAGCCATGCCAAACCGCCGCCCCAGTCCAGGAATCCGGCGACACCGGCGGACCGAACCGCCTCCAGCACGCCCGGGCCGGAGGACGGCCGCGTTGACACCCGCCACACGGCATCCTCCGGCGCGGCAGCCAACGGCCGCGCATCACGGATGTCTTTCCACACCGCCAGGGAGGCCGGCGTGTCGAGCGTGATCGCATTGGATGCCGCGAACTGATCCTTCAGGCGACCAATCCGGTACACGACAGACGGCGCGAATTCCTCGATGCGAATCAGCGTGGCCGATCCGTTGATGCCGGCCAGACCGGGGACACGGGCGACCGCTTCGGGCGGCAACCAGGCGGCACCGGATACGCCGAATGGCGACCCCAGGGCTGCTGATAACGCCTGGACCGCAACCACGGCATCAAGACCCGGCAGGATCAGTGTGCCGGTCGCTTCCGGAGCGGGCAGGACCTTCAGCGTGATCTCGGTGATGATACCGAGTGTGCCGTGGCTGCCGGTGAAGAGCTTGCACAGATCCAGGCCGGTGACATTTTTCAGCACCCGCCCACCCGAACGGATGACCTCCGCGCGTCCCGTAACCGCTCGGATTCCCATGACGTGGTCCCGCATCGCCCCCCAGGCGACCCGGCGCGGGCCGGACAGATTGGTGGCCGTCACGCCACCCAGCGTTTGCGGTTTGCCGCTTGCGCCGAGCAGATCCGACAGGTCCGGCGGTTCGGCGATCAGGTGCTGACCAGCCTCCGCCAGGGCGTTTTCGATCACCGGCAGGGGCGTGCCCGACGCGGCGGAGATGATCAGTTCCTTCGGCGCGTAGAGGTTGATCCCGGACAACCCGGATGTGGACACGGTTCTGGCCGCCTGCACCGGTCGCAGCATGCCGGCTTTGGTGCCGTTGCCTTGAACCAACAGCGGTTCGCGGGTGCGGATGGCGTCCTGGACGAGGGCGACGATTGAGTCTTCGGTGGTCATGCGGCTTGCGGCAACTCAACGGCCTCGGGTTCGAGTAGCGGGAAGACCTTGCTGGGGTTCAACAGCCAATCAGGGTCGAAGGCGGATTTCAGGGCGCGCTGCTGTTGCAATTCATGGGCATGGAACTGCACCGGCATCAGGTCGCGTTTTTCGATGCCAACGCCATGCTCGCCGGTCAGGCAGCCACCGACCTCGACGCAGAGTTTCAGGATGTCGGCGCCGAAGTCTTCAGCCGCGTGGAAGCTGGCTTCGTTGTTGGCGTCGAACATGATCAACGGATGCAGGTTGCCGTCGCCAGCGTGGAAGATGTTTGCGACTTTCAGGCCGTAGCTGTCCGACATCTCCTGGATACGGCGCAGCACCAGCGGCAACTGGCTGGTCGGGATCGTGCCGTCCATGCACAAATAGTCCGGACTGATCCGGCCGACAGCGCCGAACGCGCCTTTGCGGCCTTTCCAGATCGCAGCCGATTCCTCGGGCGACTGCGAGATCTTCAGGCTGATCGGGTCGAATTTCTGGCAAATCTCGGACAGTTGGGCGAGCAGGCGGTCCTGTTCCTCGACGCTGCCTTCGACTTCGATGATCAGCATGGCTTCGGCGTCCAGCGGGTAGCCGGCGTGGGCGAATGCTTCGCAGGCGTGGATGGCGGGGCGATCCATGAACTCCAGCGCCACCGGGATGATGCCGGAGGAGATGATGGCGTCCACTGCGCCGCCGGCGATTTCGTTGGAACTGAACGCGGCGAGCATCGCGCGCGCACCTTCCGGGCTGCGCAGGATGCGGACGGTGATTTCGGTGACGACGGCGAGCATGCCCTCGCTGCCGGTGAGAAGACCGAGCCAGTCGTAGCCGGCGGCGTCGAGGTGGGCGCCGCCGATGTCGATGATCTCGCCGTCGATGGTGACGATTTTCAGACCGAGCAGGTTGTTGGCGGTGACGCCGTATTTCAGGCAGTGGGCGCCGCCGGAGTTCATGTTGACGTTGCCGCCGATCATGCAGGCTAGCTGCGACGACGGGTCGGGCGCGTAGAAGAACCCGTCGGCGGAGACGGCGTTGGTGATGCCAATGTTGGTAACGCCGGCCTGCACGATGGCGCAGCGGTCGGGGTAGTTGATGTCGAGCACCTGGTTCATCCGCATCATGCCGACGACGACGGCGTCTTCCATCGGCAGGGCGCCGCCCGACAGGGATGTGCCGGCGCCGCGCGGGACGACTCGGACTCCGTTCTGATGGCAGAAGCGCAGGACGGCGGACACCTGTTCGGTGGTCTCCGGCAGGGCGACCGCGAGGGGGACCTGCCGATAAGCGGACAGGCCGTCGGTCTCATACGGTTTCAGGCGCAGGGGTTCGGCGATCAGGCCGGTTTCGGGCAGCAGCGCGCGGAGGCCCGCGACGATGCTGTCGCGTCGGGCCATCACGTCGGGCTTCGGGTCCGGTTGACGGATCATGGAGCGCGCCTTCTCTTCGGTATGAATCTGCGCCCTATATAGCGTGGTCCTGGGGCGGCGCACAGATGGCGCGGGAATCGTGCCGAGCTGTGTTTGGCCCTGCCCCGGCAGAGTCCCTTCCAGCGTGTCGATGTGAACGCACGTATCGAGCAAAAGCGGCAATCAGAACGGCGCGGCGCCATCCAGGCAGGGCAGATCAACGGCGTGACGAACCGCGACAACGTTCTGGTTGGGGATGCCGCAACGACCGAGCGACGTCAGTCCGCAACGAAGGTGCCCTTTGGCAAACGGCCCTTGCGGGCCAGCAACCTGGTGCCGAAATCGTCCTCGAGCGCAAGCCTGACCAGCGCGTAAGTCAGCAAGTCGGTGGTCTCGGCGATCCCGCTGACACGCTTCGCTTGTTCGACGAGGGCCTGCGGGAAGCGCCCACCCCAGGCGCGCACCGCCCCTGCTTTAGCACCCAAGACCCGAACAGAATGGCCGATCCTCTGATCCTGATGACGAAAAGCTCGCCGCCCGAACGTGCGTGGACGGTCAACGCTGTCGATCCGGCCCCAGATGCTCCATGTTCCGGGGATACCGGTGGGCAAGCTCCAGCATCTCCGCCTCATACAGCAATCTGACCCGTTCGGACGCCCGCCCGACGATGCCATGGTCCGGTCGGCCCAAATCGGGAAACCACGCCTCGGTCACCGGCACGGTCGCCATACGACGTAGATCGATCGTGAACGGCCGCGACTGCTCCATCCCCAACGCGGCCTCACGATCGACCCGAAAGACCCCGAGTGGCATCGGACCGACCCAAGGCTGGCTGGTCGTATAGCATAGGAACACCTTGCCGCCGGTCACCGCACCGGCCGTCAGGACGACATAACCCACATGCCTCGGCCCTGGATGGGCCGGGTTCTCGCGCTGGGGAAAATGAGACCAAACAAAATCGCCTGCCCGAAATGGGCTCAGGCTCAGTCGCCCTTGGCGTAATCGAGCAACGCGGTCAGCAGCGCATTGCGTGCGTTATAGCGCGCGTCGTCTTCGTCCGGTTCACGATCCAGAGTCAGCGGGTGGTCGAAAACACCCGGCGCCGCCGCGATGTGCAGGCGCGTGCCGAACGGCGCAAGCTCGGAGTTGAAATCCGCGTGGCTCATGACGTAATTCATGATCTGTCTTCCTTCGGAAAGCAAGTAAGATGTTTGGCAGGCCGTCGCATCATGGGCGAGAAAGGTTAACGGACTGTTAAAATCCAACAGTTTATTTGCAGCCTTACTGAATAAGCTGCGCTCAAGACTATTACTGTATGCCGCTGCCGCAGATGGCGAAGTATCGCGCGCGGCCATGCCGTCGGCCGCCGCAGCAGCGTTGCACGGTTGCCGAACCCGGCTGACAACGCCGTCCGCATTTGCGACACTGCCTTCGCAACGGAGCAACACCCATGTCGAAGATCGCGATATTCCTGTGGTTCGACGGCCAGGCCGAAGCGGCGGCGGACTTCTATGTCTCCACATTTCAGGCCTGCGGCCAGGACGCCACGACCGACCGACCCGCCGGCAGCGGAGGCAAGGCCATGTCAGCCAGTTTCACCCTCGCCGGTCAGGACTTTATCGCCTTGAACGGCGGCCCGCATTTCACGTTCTCCCCGGCGATCTCGCTGTTCGTCCGATGCGCCGATCAGGCGGAAGTGGATCAGTTCTGGGACAGGCTGTCAGATGGCGGCGAACCGCAACGATGCGGCTGGCTGAAGGATCGGTTCGGCGTTTCCTGGCAAATCGTGCCCACCGCGCTGGGGGAGATGCTACAGGCCCCCGACCGAACCGCGGCCAACCGGGTCATGCAGGCGATGATGGGGATGACGAAGCTGGATATCGCCGGCCTGCGGGCCGCCTACGACGGACAGACCGCTGCCTGAGCCATTGCTGGCCGGACGAAACGACTGCTAGCCTTGCGGCCGCATCGTCAATGATCGGGAACGCCGACGCGTTCGGACACGAAAGACCACCGCATGACCGGAGATTTTCAGCGCCGAGACCTGTTCGCCGCCGCCGCGGCGATTGGCTGGGGTGTCAGCCTGACACAGCCAGCCGCGGCGCAACCGGCGGTTTCGCCGGCAACGGGCACCATCGTCGTCACGCTGCTGGGCACCGGCAGCCCGCAACTGTCCTCCACCCGGTTCGGCCCGTCCACGCTGGTCGAAGCCGGCCCAATGCGGCTGTTGTTCGACGCAGGCCGAGCCTGCTCGATCAGGCTGAATCAGGCGCATGTGCCGTTGGGCGGAATCGATGCGGTGTTCCTGACACACTACCACTCCGACCACACCAACGGCCTGCCGGACCTGTGGGCCTGCGGCTTCATCCAGGCGCCGTATTTCGGACGCAAGACGTCCTTGCGGGTGTTCGGCCCGCCCGGTGCGCAACGCCTGTGCGACAACCTGCATGCCGCTTACGCCGACGACATCCGCATTCGCATGGCAGACGAGGGCACGCCGGAAGCCGCGACCGGCATCGTCGCCCGTGAATTCCCCGAGGACGGTGGCGTGGTGCTGGAGGAGGACGGCGTCCGCGTCACCTCGTTCGCCGTCAACCATGGCCCGTTGATCCGCCCGGCGGTTGGTTATCGCGTCGATTATGCGGGGCACTCGGTCCTGATCTCCGGCGATACAAAATATGACGAGCGGGTGATCGCGCACGGCAAGGGCGTTGATCTGCTGATCCACGAGGTCTGCACGACGCCCGCCGGGCTGGAGGGTTTCCCGCAGGCCAAGGCGGTAACCGCGCATCACACCTCGCCGGAGGAAGCTGGACAGGTGTTCGCCCTGGCGCAACCGCGCATGGCCGCGTTCACCCATTTCGTGGAACTGGCCCGGCCGGGTTTTCCGAAAGTGCCGACAGCCGAAATCGAGATCCAGACGCGGCGGCACTGGTCCGGGCCGCTGACGATCGGGGAGGATTTGACCCGGTTCACCATTGCCGACGCGATCACGGTGACACGCCTGCCGCAGCCGGACGGATACTGGCCCGGCTTTTAACATCGGGGCTATTGACCGATTTGAACGCTCCCAACCGCCGGCCATGTGGTGTAGAGGACCGCGCATGGCCCCTCCCCTACTGACACTCCAAGATATCGCCCTGACGTTCGGCGCCGCCCCGTTGCTGGCCGGCGCCGGCATTTCCGTCGCCACCGGCGACCGGGTCTGCCTCGTCGGCCGCAACGGCTCCGGCAAATCCACGTTGCTGAAAGTCGCCGCCGGCCTGGTGCAGGCCGACACCGGCCGCCGCTTCGCCCAGCCCGGCGCCACCATCCGCTATCTGCCTCAGGAGCCCGACTTCGACGGGTTCGCCACGACGCTGGAGTATGTCGAAGCCGGTCTCGACCACGCCGACGACAACCAACGCTACCGCGCTTCCTACCTTCTGGAGCAGCTCGGTCTGACCGGCCACGAGGACCCGTCGCGCCTGTCCGGCGGCGAAGCCCGCCGCACCGCGCTGGCTCGGGTGTTGGCGCCGGAGCCTGACATTCTACTGCTGGACGAACCAACCAACCATTTGGATCTGCCCGGCATCGAATGGCTGGAATCCGAACTGTCCGGCATGCGATCCGGCATCGTCCTGATCAGCCATGACCGGCGACTGCTGGAGAAAATGTCCCGCTCCACCGTCTGGCTGGATCGCGGCGTGACCCGCGTGCTGGACCAGGGGTTCGCCCATTTCGAGACGTGGCGCGACCAGGTGCTGGAGCAGGAGGAGCTCGACCGCCACAAGGTCGGGCGTAAAATTTTGGCCGAGGAAGACTGGGTCCGCTACGGCGTCTCCGGCCGCCGCAAGCGCAACCAGAAGCGGCTGGGTGACCTGCACGCATTGCGCAAGAAGCACAAGGAACAGCGCGGCGCATTGGGCAAAGTCAACCTGGTGGCGGCTGAGGCTGACCTGTCCGGACGGTTGGTCGCGGTGGCCGAGGACGTGTCGAAGTCGTACGGCGAGCGCACCGTGGTGCGCGATTTCTCCGCGCGGATCATCCGCGGCGACCGGGTCGGCATCGTCGGCCACAACGGCGCCGGCAAGACCACGCTGCTGAATTTGCTGACCGGCAAGGCGGAACCCGACACCGGCCGCATCAAACGCGGCACCAATTTGCTGGAAGTCGCGCTGGATCAGCGCCGCGAGTCGCTCGACCCGAACCAGACGCTGTCTCAGGTGCTGACCGGCGGCGCCGGCGACACCGTCACCGTCAACGGCCAGAACCGGCACGTCATCAGCTACATGAAGGACTTCCTGTTCGGGCCGGAGCAGGCCAACACCCCGGTCGGCGTGCTGTCGGGCGGTGAGCGTGGGCGCCTGACCCTGGCCGTCGCGTTCGCTACGCCGTCCAACCTGATGGTGCTCGACGAACCAACCAACGATCTGGATTTGGAGACGCTGGAACTGTTGCAGGAACGGATCGCGGAATACTCCGGCACCGTGCTGCTGGTCAGCCATGACCGAGATTTCCTCGATCGCGTGGTGACATCGACGATCGCGACCGAGGGCGATGGCCGCTGGATCGAATACGCCGGTGGCTACTCCGACATGCTGCTGCAACGCGGCCCGGCGAAGCAAACGGCCGGCGTCTCCGGCGGGCGGTCACGCGGCACCCGTGAGGACTCGATCAGCAAGCCGGTGGTGGCGAAGAAGCTGAGCTTCAAGGACAAGCACGCACTGGAAACACTGCCCGGACGCATGGCGGATTTCGAGCGGGAGATCGCTCGGTTGAACCGCGTGCTGTCCGACGGCAATCTTTACGCACGCAATCCGCAAAAGTTCGCCGACACGACCAAAGCGTTGGATGCGGCAACGTCGTCGTTGGCCAAGGCGGAAGAGCAATGGCTGGCGCTGGAATTGCAGCGGGAGGCGTTGGAGGGGGTTTGAGGCGGGCCGCTTCGAACCGAGGTGCTATGCTGGCGTTTCCATAGCGCAATCGTATAGGTCAGGTAGCCTTATTGTCATCCCGATTTCCGGCAGGTCCAGGATCGTGTCGCCGATTTGCAGGCGCCCGATCCACTCGGCCCCCTCACGCGTAAAGACCGTCGCGGCGGGTTTGGTCTGTTCCAGAATGACGTAACGCTGGATCGACAACGTATCCCGGTATTCCTGGTTCTTATCGACGTGATCGATGGTGGATGTCGAAGGACTGAGTATTTCGAATACGATGACCGGGTCTGTAACGACATCCGCATCCGGAGGGATGGGTGAGCAAACGACGAAAGCATCGGGATAACGGATGCGGTTCGCGGTGCGGACCTTCATGCCGCTGCCGCACGGCTGGCAACGATGGCCGCATAGTCCCTGGATCAACACCCCCCCCATCAGGTTGCGCTGGATGGCCCAATGGCCCCAGGAGCCGTCATTCGTTGCGACGGGAGCGAACCCGTCGAATTCATAACGCGCTTCCTGGCGGGCTTCCCAGTCGAGGAATGCCTCCAGACTCATCGCCGGTTGCAATGCTGCGGTCCTGGACGACATTGTATCATGGATCGCGGGGCGGACCCAACGCGATTGACGGTCAACGGACGCGGGTGGCATGGCACCACCGGCCGCGGCGACTGGAAAACCATATGGATCGAGCGGCCAGGCCGACGTATCGTCAGCGGCATATTACGACGCATCCACTATAGCGATGACGATACGATACGATAGTCTCACACCACATTCGGCTGCAGAGACGGGTTTGTCGCGAAAGGCAAACAAGCGAAGATTCTACCACGGAGGCAGCGGAGAACCACGAAGGACCACGGAGACGACAACCGCCACCAGGGATCGTTTCTCCGTGGCCCTTCGTGGTTCTTCGTGGTTCTTCGTGTCCGCCGTGGTATTCTTTCACTGTCTTGCCGCCTGGCCAACCGGACCTCCGCCAGCGATGCCACCCCGCCAGCCCGATCCCCGGCTGTCACAAAGCCACGCCTTTCTAGCGCCGGAACCGCAAATCCATCCCTCGCGCGATCCACCCCGCCTCCAACGCGTCCAGGTCCGTCAGCCCCGACGGGTTCGCTTTCGACGGCGCGATCCCCAGCCGAGGCACCCCTTCCACCTTCCAGACCGACAGCAACCGCCGCAGTTCCTGGATCGGTTCCGGGTGATCATCGACCCGCAGGTTCAAATCCGGAAAATCCTCAGTCGTTACCATCACCATCGCGGCAGACTGCTTGCCGCGCCGGTCACCACCCGCCGCCTCGCCGGCTTCCATCGCGAGCATGAGCCGGTCGGGCATCGGCAGAGTGCCGTTCAGCTTCCAGGACACCAGGGTGGATGAGACCGTCGCCTCCCCTACCAGCATGTTACCGGCCACGCTGACGCCGCCAGAAGACACGCTGCCGCACCATTCGACGCAATTCTGTCCTGTCCAGGCTGCCGAACGGCCATTGCGATCAACCGCGTGGACCTGGCGGATGCCCCGGCCCTCATCGCCGGCCAGCGCGCCCTCGATCGCCGCTTCGGGGGACAGGCCGCGCGCCATCGCGTCCAGCACAGCCGGTCCGAGGTAGCGGTTGGTCATCGACTGCGTCGAGACGGCGCCCACTCCGGCCCGCACAAATGGACAATACGCACCCACCGCGAACGCCCGGGTGGCGACCGCCACGGCAAATGCGCCGGAGTTCGGATCGTGCGCGACAATGGACCAGGTCATGTGGAGTTCTCCGTATGGCAGAGCCAGGATACCAGACGGCATGGCCGGCACCAATTTTCTTGCGCGCCACTGATCCGTTTGGTGCGGGCACCCGTAAAGTAAACGCATCTAACAAGGTGATGCTTCTTCAGGAGAAACGCCCATGTCAACACGTGTTGTTACTTTCCTTATCGCCGGTCTCGCCCTCAGTGGACTTGCCGCGGTGCCGTCCATGGCACAAACCGCCCCCGATACTGTCATGGTTGGCGGCGCGGCCATGTATCCGTCGAAGAATATCATCGAAAATGCGGTCAACTCCAAAGACCACACGACGCTGGTCGCGGCGGTCAAGGCCGCCGGTCTGGTGGACACGCTGGAGGGCAAAGGTCCCTTCACGGTTTTCGCCCCCACGAATGAGGCGTTCGAGAAGTTGCCGGCCGGCACGGTGGATACGCTGCTCAAGCCCGAAAACAAGCCCACATTGGTCAAAATCCTGACCTACCACGTCGTGTCCGGCAACTATAGCGCCGCCGACCTGATGAAACTGGTGAAGGCCGGTGGCGGCAAGGCGACCTTGAAGAGTGTCGAGGGCGAACCCCTGACATTGACTGAAAACGGCACCAAACTGTTCATCAGCGGCGAAAAGAGCGGCGTCGCCGAAGTGACGATCTCCAATGTCAAACAATCCAACGGCGTCATCCACGTCATCAGTTCGGTTGTTCTGCCGACTTAAAACGATCGTACAGACCTGAATGAACGGCGGGACTCGCGTCCCGCCGTTTCACTTGAGTGTACCGCCAATACTGGCGCCGACCTGGCCGTTCATGTGAACATGCATCGTTCCCGGCTCCATCGACGTCCCGGCCGGGACGGCTGACGTTTCGCACCCGGACAATGCGGCCAGCACTCCAGGCACAACGACCAGCCTGATCATCCAACCTCGCATTCCACCGCCTCCTGGTTCGACCCGCCCCGCCACCGGATTGCCCGGGCGCGCGAACATGCCCTAACCTAAACGGGCAACACGGGAGAGGAAAACCATGATCATCGAAATGCGGACCTACACGCTGCAACCCGGCACATTGGCCGAGGTCGAAAAGCGCTTCGGCGAGGCGCTGCCGATCCGCGAAAAGCACTCGAAGCTGGCCGCGTTCTGGCACACCGAAATCGGGCCGCTGAACCAGATCATCCACGTTTGGGCGTATGACAGCTTCGAACACCGCGCCGACGTCCGCGCCGCCGCTTCGAAAGAACCCGGCTGGCCGCCGCCGATCCGCGAGTTCGTCACCGCCCAGCAGAGCGAGGTGTTCCTGCCCGCCCCGTTCTCCCCCGCGCTGGAACCACGCCAGACCGGGCCGTTGTTCGAAATCCGCCAATACACGCTGACGCCCGGATCGATTCCCGGACTGATCGAGCGCTGGACGGATAAGGTCGAGGGCCGCCAGAAATTCTCACCTCTGGTGGGCGGCTGGTATTCGGAATTCGGCGCCCTGAACAAATGGGTTCATATCTGGGCCTACAAGGACGCCAACGAACGATTCAGCGTGCGGGCCGCGGCGGCGGCCACCGGCCAATGGCCGGCGCGCAATCCGCCAGGCGTCGTCGTGAAGCAAGAAAACGCCCTGGTGATGCCGGCGGCTTTCTCGCCCATCCGCTAATGAACAAGGCGGAGTTCCCATTCGACCGGATCGGAACTCCGCCCCGGGGCGCTCGGGTAGAACCGCGCAACGTCATAGCGGCCTGACCACGGCCGATGCCAGTGTCCAGTCCCGATGATGCTTCGGTTTGCCGGTTTGCAAGTCGAAGCGCCCCCGGAATCAGAGGGTGCGACGCATGTCCGGGAGGATGGAA